>Ga0335069_10001285_pt1 | contig 40567 bp, 54 predicted proteins | sample Lox_Sample_11_FD_206714 | JGI IMG/M metagenome (GOLD analysis project Ga0335069, IMG submission 206714) | Soil microbial communities from Loxahatchee National Wildlife Refuge, Florida, United States - Lox_Sample_1.1 | ecosystem: Environmental > Terrestrial > Soil > Wetlands | place: USA...
TCCCGGCGTGACGTATCTGTGCGCCCCGACGGTGGCTGCCTCATGGGATACGCAAAGCGAATACGATGCCCTTGTGGGTGCGCGTGTGCGTTTTACGTTGTCCGGCGGCGTGTACACCGTTGATGCCACCGATAACTCGACCTATGGCCTTGTCGTGGAACCGCTTGATATTGCGCGTTATCCGGGCAAGGTTCGTTTCTCGATCCGTTCGGGTGTCTCATACCTGTCCTAATTTCCTATGGCCATGAACATCACCATTCGAGACGTGAATGCCTTCGGCAATCCCGGCTCGATGAAGTTCACCGTGGCCTCCGGCACGACCTCTTCCATCACGCCGAACATGCCCGTAGCAAAAACGCTCGGCAACTCCACAGGAAACGTGGTGAGTGCGGCGGCAGATGCTACGCCTGTCGTAGGAACGGATTGGTTGGCGGGAATTGCCATGAGTACGTCCACGGAAACCGCTTCGGCGGCTGGAACCGTGGATGTCATGAAACTTGTCCCGGATGTTGTGTATCTGTGTGATGCCGATGATGCGACGCTTATTGCCACTCAAGCCGATTACGACGCTTTGGTAGGTGCGCGTGTCGTATTCACGGAATCTGCAGGTACCTACACGATTGATCTTACGGATGGTGATGGATCGGATAATGGCTTGGTTGTTCAACCGAGCAATATTCTTCTCTATCCTGGCAAGGTTGCCTTTTCCATTCGTAATGCGGTTGATTACTTCGCCTAATTATTGAACGACTACTTGTAAAAAAGTATGTTTACTGAGTCACAGAATATCGCCATCGTGCGAACCGAGCTGGACACCGTATTCTTCCAGCAGTTCGCCTATGACGGTACGGACCCTGGCATTGCCACGGCTCGCACGGGTCAAATCTTTAAGGAAGTGCCGATTGATCGCTTGCAGTACATCGGTCAGATCAACTCTGACGTGGGTCTGTGGCCGAAGATCGGTGAAACGCAGACGGTCCCGACGGCTACCCCGAAGGTTGCCAATAAGTGGACGGTGCAGGTGGCCGACTTTGCCCAGAGCATTGAACTCTCGAAGAACCTCTTCGATGACAACATGCATGGCGTGTGGGCTAACGACGTGTCGAAGTTTGCTCGCAAAGCTCTGATCACGCAGGACAACAACGCGTTCGCGCTGTGGCGCAATTCGTTCACGACCCAGCTTACGGCTGACGGCGTGTCCTTCATCAACTCGGCTCACCCGCTCATTCAGGGTGGTACGACCTCGAACGTGATTAGCGGTGCGCTCACTTCAACGACGCTTAATAGCGGTATCATCGCGCTCCGTACTCAGGTGGACCAGAACAACGTCATTCAGGGTGGTGTGCCGAGCATCTTGCTTGTCCCGCCGGAACTCTTTAAGACGGCTCTCGAAATCACCGAATCGGCCCTTGTGTCCGATAGCGGTAACAACGCGCTGAACGTCTATCGCTCGGCCTATGGCATCCAAGTATGGACGAGTCCATATCTTGGTGCGGCGGCTGGCGGTTCCGCGACGGCTTGGTGGCTTATGACGCGTGATAACTCCGTTATCCGTGTGGTGCGTCAGGGTATCGAGACGGCTCTCCGCGACTGGCGTTACTCGAACAACCGTACCTATCTTTATCAGGGTAACTTCCGTGAGGAAGTGTACGCTCCGGACTACTGTGGCGTGGTGGGCTCGCTTGGAACGTAAGTTGATTCTTTTAACTTCTTCTTATGGCGGGGACTAATCTATTCGCTCCCATTTCATCTACTTGTGATGTCGCCCTCACGAGTAATGAAGCGGCGAGCGCAAATGACACGGGCTTGGCGTATCTCGCCAAATGCACGGGTGCGCCGCCGACCACGGCGGGCATCTTCGCCCCCGGTTGTCTCATGATCCGCACGGACAACACGACCTTCTACCAGAACACGGGCACGGCGGCTTCTCCGTCGTGGACGTTGAACGGAACGGGGGCGGTTGGTCCGACGGGTCCGACGGGTTACACGGGTTTCACGGGTCCGTCCGTTACCGGTCCGACCGGTTACACGGGTCCGCAAGGTGCCACGGGTTACACGGGTCCCACGGGCTACACTGGTCCGACCGGGTACACCGGTCGCACGGGTCCGACGGGTTACACCGGACCGTAAATGTCAGTTTCCTTTCTTCCTCTTGGTCTCCTCCTAAGGGGACGAAGGATAAACTCATATTATGTCCTACAGCATTGCCAACCTGAAGAACGACGTAGCCGCGCGACTGCACGGCACGACCATCAACGCCATCCAAAACTTCTACGGGCTGTGCAATGCGGCGGCCTCGGATATTCTGCTTCGGATTGATCCGCAGGAAACAAAACGCTTGGTAGAGACACCGCCTGTGTTTAATGGTGTGTGGGATTACGCCGTTCCGACCGACCTTAAAGGAAATAGAATCATTGATATCCGTCCGCAGTTCCGTCGCTATCCGAATGACATTTGGATTCAGGACTATAACCAAGAGTTTGATTTGACGAAGAGTGGCTTCCTCGAATCCTCATGGCAACCGACGTTCACAATCCAATTTAATAACTTTAATAAATACATCCGACTTAACTCTCCGAATCTCATTCCGGGGATTACCGTAAACTTGGCGGAAAGTATCACCGATAACGGAACATGGACGGTGGGAGGAGATGCAAGCAATCTTGCCGTGGATAACCAGAATTATATCGGAGGAGCTGGTTCCCTTTCCTTCGATTTAAGCGGTGCAACAGGAGAGGGTTGGCTTGAGAACTCCACGATGGACACGGTGAACTTGTCTAACCAAATCAATCAGGCTACCGGGTTCCTTTATACGTTCCTTCCTACGGCCGCTGACTTCAATTCCGTTGAATACCGATGGGGTTCAAGCTCGACGGATTACTACTCGGTCACGGTGACGACCACACAAGAGAACACGGAGTTCCAGAATGCCTGGAACCTGCTTGCGTTTGAATGGCTCGGAGCGACTGTTACGGGATCACCCGATCCATCGAATATTACCTATCTTCGCGTGACGTGGAACTATGATGTAGGCCAACCGCAAACGGCGGTTCACTTGAATGATATTACCTCGGCTCTTGGAACGGTTTTGGAGATGGAGTATTACTCCAAGTTCATGTTCCGTGACGGGGCGACCGGAGCCTTCAAGGAAAAAGCGACAAGTGATCTTGATCTCATCAACCTTGATACCGAGGCCTACATGATTTATGTCAATCGTTTCCTGTTTCTCGCCTCACAGCAAAAGCAGGGCGTTGATGCCGTGTATGGAGACGGCCCGTTCTTCAACAACGAATATGAACGGGGAATCCAGCGTTATACCGGATTGTATAAATCCGAGGTTCAGAAACCCAGAAATTCCTATTATGTCCAGCCGAATAGTGCATATGGACAGTATCTAGGCTGGGGACGCTGGAACTAATCTATGCAACAAAATCAAGGCCAACCTGCGGCAAAAGCTCCTTCTTATAGTGCGGCCCGTAGGATGGGCGGTGCTTCACTTCGTGAATATCATTTGATCGAGAAGTTCACTAAGGGCTATCGCAATCGTGAGGATATTACGACCCTCCCGCCGGATGTCATGGTAGTCGGTTCACAAAACGTGCTGACGAATGTCTATCAGCGCGTTGGAATTCGTCGCGGTTATACTCTCGATGGGCAGAGGGACACGTCCCGTAATCCCGTTCTTTCCTCTTTTGATTGGGAACGGCATTCAGGCAATACGGTGCATGTTCGAAGTGGAGGAGATTATGCGAATAGCCTTGGTAAACTACAATTTCGGTACGTCGCCACGGCCGACGGCCAATCATGGGACGGGAATGTTTTTGTAAAAAACCAAGTGTATTGGATTGATTTGATTACCGATCTATCAGCTATTCAATTCAACTATTGTACTTTTTGGGATTTCAATTCCGAACTCAAGGATTTCCTGCTTTTTGTAAACGGAGAAAGCAATATCCGTGAATGGACGGGAGGTGTTGCGGTCCTTAAATCCTCTTCGAATGCAACGGGGGTGATTAAGACGTTCAAGCAATTCGGCGAAGTGAGTGCCGTTTCTATTACAAGCGGTGGGACGGGCTATGAAACAGGTGATGTGCTCACCCTTCTTACGGGAAGCGGTACGGCCTCGATTGAAGTAACGGCTCTTGCAGGCGTTATTACTGCTATCAATGTTATTCCCTATGGCGGAAGTGGCTATGCGGCAGGAACAGACGTAGCAACGCTTGGAGGACATGGATCGGGGGCCTCAATTCATATTGATACTGTGTACTCGAATGCGGGGACGGGGTATGCGATCGGAGATACGCTTACCGTCTCTACGGGAAACTTGGACGCGACCATGACGGTTACGGATATCTATGCCGCAAATGGGGCGATCGTTGCCTTTACGCTTACCAATCCCGGTACGGGCTATACGGTTTCCGTGGACGCGGTGAATGGCGGGAGTGGCACGGGTGCAACCTTCGATATCACGGCAATCGCTCAAGGGTATTTGGAAAAGGAAGGAACGACCTCTTGGGCCGAAGAAGGGTTTTATAATCTTCGCGCGACACGTCAGGTAACGATCAATGGGAATGTTTATACTTATACGGGAGGAGAAAGCACGACCTTTCTTGTTGGTATTTCTCCCGATCCGACCGGCGAAGCCATTGGCTCGGTGGTCTTTCAGACTCCCGTGGTTACGCCAAACAGCGGCATGACGGGACTTCCGACCACGCTTAAAAATACCTTGATTGCCAACCTGAATAATCAGGTATATGTGGCCGATACGACGAACAGGAATGTCTATGTCTCCAAGGTGAATAACTATCAGAATTACAGTTATTCCACGCCACGACTCGTCGGAGAAGGTGCGACGCTTACGCTCGATGGAACGCCGGTTGCTCTCATCCCCCAACAAGGGGCGATGTATATGAGTGCGGGGAAGGATCAATGGTATCAAACCGCCTTCCAACTTTCAGCCGATAATACGGCGGAGAGTTTTACGATCAATCGTCTCAAGACGACTTCAAGAGAAGGGACGCAATCCCAAGCCCTGACGACTAAGATCAAGAATTATATCGCCTTCATTTCATTCGAGAAAAGCGCGAATACGCTTGGTATTGACCCGAACATTCTCCAAGAACCCCGTGTAAGCGATCTGTCGGCTCCGATCGTGAATGACATGCAAGGGTATGATTTTACGGGAGGATTTTGCCAGTATTTTCCGGGTTCCCCCACTTTCCCCGGACAATATTTGTTCTTCTCGGTTCCCGAATCGAGCTTGGTTCGTATTTACAACATGACAGACAGTAAAAACATGTACTGGGAAGCTCCCCAGATCATGCCTTTAACCTGCTTTTCCATCATTGATGGCGATCTGTATGGCCATTCTTCCCAGTCCACCAATACATTCAAGCTGTTTGATGGTTATACGGATGATAGCCATGCGGTGAATGCAGTCGCGGCCTTTGCATTTAACAATGACGGCGTGCGAACGGTACAAAAAAGTTCCAACGGTTGCTATGTAGAGGGATATATCGCCGCAAATACGGATATTACGCTTACGTTACAGCGTGATGTGGACGGGTTGGCCTCCAATTATTCCACGATTATTAGCGGAAATGACTCACAGATCGTTCCTCCGGCTCCCGATACGGCCTCTCTTGGAAAGACAAGTCTCGGCAAGAATAGCTTGGGCGGTGAAGCCGAGTTTGCTCCTGCAAACGCTACCCCTCCGAAGTTTCGTGTCGAAAAAACGTATAACAGGGTAGAATACTTTGAGGAGCAAGTTTCTTTTTCAAGCTATGGGACTGGATTGATCTGGGAAATCTTGGCCTTTGGCACCAATTCCGTGCCTTCGAGCAACGAACCTACTCAAATCAGACAGTAATATGCCTTCCATCCCCCGACGCTACGCACAATTACAGCCGTTTACCCTTGCAGGGAGCGGCTCGAATCTTGGAGATACAAGTTTTACGCTTTCTTCCTTCAATGATATTGACGGAAATGCGCTAGCCATGACAGCTTTTGGCTCAAAAGGCTATGGCACGCTTGAACCGGGAAGTGCGGCACAGGAAGAACAGATCAGCTTCACGGGAATTACGACCAATTCCGACGGCTCGGTGACGCTTACCGGCGTTTCTAACGTGGACTTCCTGTATCCCTATACGGAAACGTCAGGTCTCGCCAAAATCCATGCAGGCGGCGTGCGTTTCGTCATTTCCAATACCTCCGGCTTCTACGGGTCATTTGCCAATACTCTCGATGACGAAACGATCACGGGTGATTGGACATTCAGCACCACTCCACAGATTTCTAATGATCCTGTGGCCAACTTGGATGCGGCTAACAAAGAATACGTGGACGGGGTGGCCGTAAGCGGTGCGCCGAATGCGAATGAAACGACGAAAGGTATCGTACAGTTGGCGACAAGTACCCAAACCCAAGCTGGAACGTCGGCAGGCTCAACGGGAGCGCGTTTGGTTGTTCCTAATAGTCTCTCAACGACGACAAGTGCGGGAGCAGGAAATGCAGGCTATGCGCCTATTCTCGGAGCGGCAGGCCTCCTTGATAATTCTATGCTTCCGAATTCTACGACTTCCGCGAAAGGCGTAAGCGAACTGGCAACGGATGCGGAGCTTGCGGCCGGAACGGGAACGGGCGGAAGTGGGCCTTTGGTAGCGACGGGTTCGAGTTTTAACGCTACTCCGGATGATACGATCGCGAATAACAGCAACAAAGTTCCTGTCTTGAATACGTCGGGTGTCATGGCTCAAAAGTTCATTGATGGAACAGGAACGAGTGGCGCGGCCATTAGTATCGGCCAAGGGCTTTACCTTAAAGCGTCGGACGGCTTCCTCTATCCCTCTATCGGAACAGGGGATGAAAGCACGTTTAGTTTTGTGGGAATTGCTCAAAGTGCCGCAGGAGGGAGTGGGACCGTCGTGCGTTTCGCCCGTCCGGGCCAAATTGCCACGGGGTTGTCCGGACTTTCGGCAGGCTCTTACTACTATGTGACCGATGTAGCGGGTACGCTTGATACGACTCCGGGTACTCGATATGCCAAGGTAGGACAAGCTATGAGTACAACGACGATGCGTGTCATTGAACCTCACTTTATTGCTTCGGGCACATTGTCTCTTGGAAACAACACGGGCACGACGATCACGACGGGTTTTTATCCTACTTTTGTCCAAATCCAAGCGATTATTACGACAGGAACGGCCAACAGTACCTCTCTTGGGAATGGTCAGAATCGTTCCATGACTTCGAGTGCATCTCCGACGGCTAATGCGTCAAAGGCTTGGAATGTAACAAACACCGGAGCTGTGGTTCATTCGGGCACCGTAAGCAGTAAGTCCGCTACGGGTTTTACTCTTACTTCGGATAATAATGCAGGGAACCCTACTGCCACTCTCTATTGGTGGGCCGAAAACCTCTAATATATGGCATCCACGAATGCACAGGGATTTACTCCCGAGCAGATGAGCAAATACGCCGAGGATCGTGCTTATCAGCAGGCGGGTGAAGCCAAACAGTCGCAGATCAACCAAGCGGTGGCCGCCCGTCCCGCAGGAACGGTGTATGACCCGTCTAGTGGTACCTATAAAGACCCTCGCCTTGGTACGACCTATATCGGCTCTACGACGGGTCAAACGAATGCCCAAGGTCAAGAGCAATTAACCCCGGCTCCAGGGCCCTCGGGTGGTCTTCGCTTTCAACAGAACCCGACCAATCCTGTGGTGGTCTCAACGCCAAAGGAGGCCATGCAGGATTTGTCTAGTAAGCAGGCGTTTCTTAATAACCTGACCCAAGGTGTAGCTAATCAGAGTGCCATGAAAGCTGGTACGAATAATACTTGGGCTCCTCCTGGTGGTTTCAAGACGGAATTGCCACCTACAAATCCAGCTCCTGCAACAGCCGAAGATACCGCTAATGCCTTAAGCCTTAAATTTGGCTTAGGAACGCCAGAAGCAACAACTACGACTCCTACCGCTACTGGCACGGCCGGGGCGGGAGGAACCGATTTAGAGGCCCAGATGAACGATTTGAATGCTAAGACCGATCAAGCTTTTCAGGATTATCAAAACAGCATTAATCAGCTTCGCAGTGGTACGTTTCCACTTACACCGGACCAGCAAGCCCAAGTGGACGCGATGAATGCGAGTACGCAAAGCTTGATCGCGGCTCAAAAGGTAGCCAATCAAAATTACACTCAGGGTGTTACCCAAGCCGGGATTACAAGCGGTCAAGCACGCTATTCCCCGGAGATCGCTATGGGGAATATCCAAAATTCGATTAGTGCCGGTTTGGCCAAAGTCCAAGATATTGAAGTTAAGGCTCAAACCGAGATGACGACGCTCCGTCAGGGTTTTGATGACCGCAATTATGCCCAGATCAATGCGTCATACGATAAGCTCCAAAGCTATCTGAAGCAGAAGTCGGATTCGATTACGGCCATGCAGAAAGCCATTCAGGATGAGGCGGACAAGACGCGCCAATATAACCTTGATATAGCCAAGTTCCAGCAACAGCAACAACAAGATAGTTTTAACAATACGATGGCTTCGAATAATGCTGATTTGGCCAGTAAGAAACAGGCGTTTGACGAGTACATGCAACAGGCGAACCTGACGGAGAAACAAAAACAAGATGCAACGGATAATTATTATAAAGGCGTGACGGCCAGTCTCCAGCAGGCGCAATTTGCTCTAGATCAGAAGAAGGAGGCTTTTGCCGAATCGCAAGCGGCCGATCCTCTTGGAATTGCGGCGGCACATCCTGAAACACTCAATGACTTGGTAAAGACGGGTGTTGCGAACCAACTTGGAACAGGAGAAACGTTTGTTGATATTTCGGGTTTGCCGGATAGTAAAACGAAAGCTCAAGCGACAAAACTTGCGAATCAGGCGCATCTTCCGATTATTTCCAGCGCGGCTGAAGCGCAAGGTCTTACGTCTCTTGATACGGAACAGAAAAACCTGACGAATCTGCTTAACCTTTTCAATCAAGTTGGCCCGAAGGATGCGACAACGCGTCTTGGCCAAGCCGCTACTCAATGGGGTTCCCTCGCCGCCGACACGCCGCAGGCGCAACTTATTAAAGGCTATCAGTCACTTTCAAGCACCGAGCTTCCGAGCCTTGTAAAAGCCGTATCCGGTCTGAACCGGGTGAACCAATCGGAACTTCATTCCGCGAGTGATGCGTTGCCTTCGATGGCTCCCGGTAGCATGGATACGGTCGCAGATGCCAAGGCCAAGATTCAAAATCTTATGCAAGTACTCTCCAATCAAAAGAGTTCCATGCTTGATAACAAGGTTGTCTATACGGACTTGAACGATTACAAGAATGCTAATCCTGAAAATGTAAGCTATATCGGGGATATTCACAACGCCCATCCCGATTGGTCGCCTGATGATGTCATGCAATTCATCAACTCTCAAAATGGGGTTGGTCAATTCGATACAGGCCAATCGGATTTTAATGGAGTTGGCGGCGACACACAACCAGCCGATCTGAGCAAGCTCATAAGTGCCATTGGACAGTATGAAAGCGGTGGCAACTACAAGGCTCTAGGGCCCGTGATACCGAGTGGAGCATATGAAGGGGATCGAGCGTATGGGAAATATCAGGTCATGGGAAAGAACATCCCTTCTTGGACAAAACAGGCCCTTGGATACTCCATGACACCGCAACAGTTCCTTGCCGATACGGATGCCCAAGACAAAGTAGCCGAGCATTTTATCGGGGCGAATCTGGATAAATATGGAACGCCGGAGGATGTAGCGGCAGTCTGGCTAAGTGGTCGGCCACTGGCAGGGAACAATGCCTCCGATTTGGCAACAGGGGTAACTGTGCCACAATACGTTAAGAATGTAATGAAAAACTACTATGCTTAGCCCTGAACAAATCCAAGAGGCCGCCCAACAATTCGGACCGCCGCCTAGTGCGAAGAATGCGAGCCCAACCGCATCCAAGGATTTTGATTGGGATACTTTTCTTGGCAAAAGCGGACCTGCTTCTAGCACGTCAAACACTCCTGCCTCTTCAGCCTCTCCTTCTTTCGAAGAACAGCATCCAATCCTAGGAGGTGTCAAAAGCGGTTTAGAAAATATAGGAGGCGCGATTGCGAGCACGGTTACACAGCCTGCGAAAGCTCTTCAGTCTCTCGGCACGGGTCTTGGGGAAGTCACGGCCGAACATCTGCAAATGCCTTTCGCCAAACAACTGGCAGGGGCTCTTGGTTTTACTCCAGAGAATGCGGCGGCGACCAAGGCGGCTCTTGAAACAGGTGCTACTCCTGCGAAGACACCTGAACAGGCGGCTGGTGTGGGTATCCAAGCGGCGGCAAACCTCGCTACTCCAGCGGCTCTTGCGGCCGGTCCGGCTGGACTTGCGGCTCAAACAGCCGCCCTTTCGGGGGGACAAGCTATGGAACAAGGAAAAGGAGCGGCAGATGTAGGTATCAATGCGGCTCTTGGTGGCGCTCTTGGGGGCGCTCTTGGGAAGGGAACCGAGTTTGCAGGGAACCTGGTTAGTAAAGGCGCACAGGCTCTCAAAGAGGCGGCGGCTCCTATCGTAGAAAAGACGATGCCGTTTTTAAGCAATGTTCCTAAAGGTTTTATTACTTTCGCCAAAGCTAACCCTGAACTTGTTCTTCCGAAGATGCAGACGATGGCCAAGGCTCTTGAAAGTGGGGATCCGGCCACGGCTGAAAGTGCACTGCGTGAAGAGTTGTTGTCTCATGCGAGGGATATCCATGCCCAAGCCAAGAATGTAGCCGAGACAGCTTACAAAAATGGAGTAGATGCCGTGAAACAGAAGTTTCCTGATGCTCAAGGATCGGTTGAAGCGATGCGCGGTTCTCTTCGTGCACTGGTAAAGGAAGCTGGTCCCGTCATTGGCCAAGAGAATGAACAGGCTATGAAGGCAATTGCTAATACGCTCAAAGGTCAAAAGACAGCATCAGTTGATGGATTAATCGGTCTTAAACGTAATCTTGCGAGTATCGTGGATCAGACCGAACAAGGTACTCCAGCTTATCGAACCGCTAACTTGATGATGAATGAAGTTGATAACGAACTTAATCGTATAACTAAGGGTGCCATGAAGCCTATCAATAAGGCTTATGCGGCCTTCAAGAATGACCAAGCTCAAATCAAACCGGTCTGGTCAAACTCGGCTAAAGAAGACACGGCTAGAAACTTTGTGAATGGCCTTGAAAGTCAAGCCAAGGGGGGTTCTCTTGATGCCATGAAACGCTTAGAGAAACTTGCAGGAGCTACCAAATCCATTACGGATCAGATCAAAGCTACGAAGATTGCAAAAGCCTTTAATTGGGAAAAAGCACCTCCCGGTAGCCGTATCCGCGATCAATTAATGTCTAACGCTATTTCCGCTGGAGGCACGGCGTTAGGGGGCATGATTGGAGCTAAAAAACACGGCGTTGAGGGAGGGTTTGAAGGTGCGGGGATTGGAAGCGTTTTGGGCTCTGTTATAGGAGGTAAAGTCACGTCTCCGGCGGTTCTATCCAAGCTTCTTATGAGTCAATTCGAGGAAAGTGGCGCACCCGTAACGAACGAAGTGCGTCAATGGATTGGTAAGGCTATTTCAAATCCCGCAACGGCCACGGCCTTGCGTAACATGATTCTTGGATTAACGGGTACTCAACCAACCGAGTAAGTAGCCGAACATCAGAATAGAAACAAAGGTTAAAGCGTTCATATAAGTCTAGGGCTAAGATTAGCGAATAATTGGTCTAGCATCCAAGGAACGTAATAATATACATTATATTATGGAATCTGTCAAGCCTACCAAGATCCATGCTACAATCCCCGTAAAGGCGGTCCAAGCCTTGCGGGATTTGGCCGCATTGAAACGTAAATGGGAGTGGATCAAGGCCAAGCTACAACCGTATCTCTAATTTTTCTTTTATACGTCCTGTGGAGAACAAAAAGGCCAAGAAAGTCGTAGATTTCCTCCAAAACCCTTCACTGGGCGTATTCAAGGAATTGGCGGACATTTCGGATAAATTGGATACGGTAGATGCAACGCTTAAAGAGACCCTTGGCGGCCATTCTTTCGATGGACTTGAAGCCTTGAAAGGTGAAAGTGGAGAGAAGGGAGAACAGGGCCCTCCTGGTCCTATGGGTCCGAAAGGAGATCGTGGTATTCAAGGTCCGAAAGGTGACAAGGGGGATATGGGTCCACAAGGTCCCGCCCACGGTAAGGATGGTAAAGACGGCAAAGATGGGCTTCCTGGTCCACAAGGTCCGGCAGGCAAGCCCGGTCGTGATGCGATCGCGATCAAGCCTGAAGAAGTACGCGATAAGCTCGTCTCCCTTAAAGGAGATGCGCGTTTGCCGATGGAGGCGATCAAGGGCATGCCCACCGCTAAGGATGTGGTAGATCAGATTAAAAAGGATAAGTCCTTGAACGTGGAGGACTTGAAGAATGGACAGGCAATTTTGTATCCGAACAAGAAAGTGTTGGACCAGCGTTGGCATGGAGGCGGAAGCGGCGGAGCGACAGGTCCGACAGGTCCCACGGGCTATACGGGGGCTACAGGCTATACTGGCTATACGGGTGCGACTGGATACACAGGCCCCTCTGTAACGGGCTATACGGGCTATACGGGCCCGACAGGGTACACGGGATACACAGGCCCCTCGGTTACGGGTGCGACGGGCTATACGGGCTTCACGGGGCCACAGGGTCCCACGGGCTATACGGGGGCTACAGGCTATACTGGCTATACGGGAGCCGGAGCTTTCACGGGACCGACCGGATATACTGGTTCTCAAGGTCCGACGGGAGCGACCGGATATACGGGGCCGCAAGGTGCGACAGGCTACACGGGCTACACAGGTCCTCAAGGCGCGACGGGTTACACAGGGGCACAAGGCCCTACCGGATACACAGGTTACACGGGCGCAACGGGCTACACGGGCTACACGGGCTACACGGGTCCGACTGGTACAACACTTGTTGTTCCGACAGTTGATGGAACGTCTGTTGGTCCACAAACCAGCTCTTTCAATTCCGGCTATTCCAGTACAGCTATCGGAGACTTGGTGTACTTGGATAGCTCGGCGACTTGGCAAAAGACGGACGCGAATACGCTTGCCCTCTATAACGGGTTGCTTGGTGTTGCCATGAGTGTCGCTTCAAGTGGGAACCCCGTAACGGTGGCTTTGCCTGGCTCCATGATCTACACGACGGCCTTTCCGACATGGACGATCGGTTCCCCTATCTATATGAGTGAAACGGCGGGAGAGATGACGCAGACGGCCCCGACAACGACCGATTCGGCTACCCGTATCATGGGATGGGGTATCCATGCCGATAAGATGTATTTTGACCCTGACGGGTGCTACATCACACATACCTAGAATATGGCTATCGCTTACGACAACTCCGTAACAGCTCAGCATGTTACCCCCGTCACGGCGACGATGACGATTTCGGCATCGGCGACAATGGCTTTGTGTGCCGTGATGAACGGGAACGGATCATGGACCGTAGACACGATGACGCTAAATGGGGTGGCGATGACGGCTCTCACGAATTACAAAATCACAAGCGGGAGTTTGAACAACTGGAAAGTGTATATCTACTACCTCGCCAATCCTTCCACGGGTTCGCAAACTTTTTCGTGCTCGTCGTCAAGCGCGTCGGGAGGTATCTATATTGTTGCTGGGACATGGACGGGAACGGGCTCGACCGTCGAGGCATTTCACCAGGATTCCAATACGTCTGGTTCGACGCTTACGAACACGGTGACGACTCTGACAAACAACGCATGGTGCATGAGCTTTGCGAGCTCGGATGACAACGGGGGTGGGAAGCCTACGGCTAATTCGGGTTGTACGCTTCGTAAATTGGAAGCAGTGGATAACGTAATGGGCTTGTTTGACTCCAACGGAGCAATTACCCCAGCCGGGTCTAAATCATTCGTGTACAATATCAATGGAACGCATGGTGGCCGTGGAGTGATTATGTCTATCCCGCCGCTTGCTTCTGGCCCGACAAATGTAAAAACATGGGACGGCATTTCCCTTTCCTCTGTTAAGACTATTGACGATATTGCGATTGCCTCCATCAAGAGTATTGATGGTGTGACTTGATGAACGTAGGATAGTGGCATGACAAAACCTTCTTTTTCGTGTATTTTGATCGCTCGCAATGAAGAAAAAACCCTCCCTCGAATGCTTGAGTCCCTTACCGAGTTCAAGAACCGAGGAGGGAATACGGTGGTTGTGGATACGGGGTCTCATGACAAAACCGCACAGGTCGCCAGAGATTGGGGGTGTATCGTCGAGGAAGTCGGAGACAGATTCCGCCTCACGATCTCCGAAGAACAGGCGAAAGCGATCAATGAAAAGTTCATCGTGAACGGGGAGGAGCCCGTCGTGAAAGGCGGGGATTCGCTATTTGATTTCAGTAGTGCCAGAAACTATGCGGCCAGTCTTTCTCCGACCGACATGATCGCCATGCCGGATTGCGATGAAATGTTTACCAAGCTAGACATAGACAAGATCAACGAAGCGATTGAAAAAGGGGCCGAGCAATTCGAGTATCAATTCGTATTTTCCCACGATCAGTTCGGGAATCCGATGATCGCGTTTCTCCACAGCAAGTTTTATAACCGCACGAAGCTCGAATGGACGGGAATTATCCATGAAGTCCTGCGCGGAGCCGCGAATCGCGTATATCTTCCCGAAGATACGATCAAGCTTGAACATTACCAGAACCAAGAAACCAACCGCACGGGATACCTAAAGGGCCTTGCGCTTGATTGTTTCCTCCATCCCGACAGCGACAGGAACAGCCATTACTTTGCCCGTGAAATGATGTACACGAAACGCTATCACTCGGCGATCAAGGAGTTCGAGCGTCATGTGGAAATGAAGAAATGGCTGGCAGAACGGGCCCAATCCGTCGTGTATATCGGGGAGTGTTATGACCGTTTGGGACAAGAAAACATGGCCGTTTCCGCTTGGCAGGAGGCTTATAACATGGATTCAAGTAGGCGGGAGCCATTGATACGCCTCATGCAGTTCTACTTTTACCGAGGAGACGCGCCGAGGGTTGTCGCCTATGGAGAAGCGGCTCTTACCATTCCTAAAGGAAATTTCTACTCTGATAATGCGGCTCATTACCGAGAATGGCCGCATGACATGTTGTATTGGGCTTACTGGAAATTAGGCAATAAAGAAAAGAGCAAAGAGCATTGGCAGAAGTGTCTCGAATATCAGCCGGAAAGTCCTAAATATAAAGCTGATGCCCAATTCTATGTTGCTTGATGAACTGACCGAGCTTGTACGTTTAGAGACTCCTTTTACGTTCGTAAAGAAAGGGGACGGAGAACTTGAGTGCATGCATGGCGTGCAGGGGGGAAATTGTGACGGACATCCCTACTCCAAGGAATTGGGAGAACGATTGAAACAGGCATTTACTTTTCTTGAAGATAAGGCCTTTATCGTCGAGTTCGGAGACCAACGGAATTACAATAGTCTTTTGCACCGCACTGACTGTGATTTACAGAAGGTGAAAGACTTTTGGATGAGCGTGCGTAATAGCAATAAAGAGAAAATCTTTATCGGGCCCGAACGCCTTAGACGCGTGTCGGGCCTTTTGCATGCCCGTTATTTCCCAATTCCTTTAGTGAATGCCTTCCAACATTATGCGGAAATGTGGAATGCGCTACAGGAAATCATATCTCCCGATGCGATTGTCATTCTCTGTGCCGGAATGCCAGCCAAGGTCTTTATCCATGATTTATTGGTGAAATATCCGAATCTTACTTGTTTAGATGCCGGAAGTGCCTTTGACCCTTTGATTGTCGGCCCCACTCGTACCGTACAAGCCTCTAAAGAAGTCCTGGAAGCTCTCTATGCCGATGTTCTTTAATCCTCCACAGGAAACTCACCCCGAACGCTTATGGCCTCTTAATAACGGCTGTAGTGGCCGAGTGCTTGATCTTGGCTGTGGAGATCATAAAACCGATCCAAGCTTCACAGGCGTTGATATACGGCCTGTGACGGATGTCTGTGCGTCACTCGACAAGCTTCCCTTTGAGGATGGAAGTTTTGATTGTCTTATCTCCCGTCATTCTCTCGAACACATGCTCGATCCCGTGGCCACCCTCAAAGAATGGCTTCGGGTATTAGTTGATGGAGGACGGATGTATATCATTCTTCCCGACCATGAGTTTATCAACACGATTGATCCGTTTTACTCAAATGGAGAACATTTACATGCATATACTCGTAGCAGTTTCTCTGCTTTGTGCGGCCTTATTCCTGATCTGTATCTCCTTAATATAGAGACCGTCGTTCCCGAATGGAGCTTTGGGGTGATTCTCCGAAAGGGAACACCGACGATTAGCGTCGTTCTCCCCCACCTTTCCGAAGTGGACGGCATAAAGCTCGAACACCGTGAAGCGGGGTTGAAACGCTGTTTAGCGTCTATTGAAGTACAGGATTATCCGCAGGATTTGATTGACGTACAGGTGATTGATGGCGAGGGAACCGTGCCGGAAAAGGTAAAACACGGCGTAGAACAGACAAAAGGCGATTACATCATCTACGCCGCTAACGACATGGAGTTTGCGTCTGATGCATTCCGATTAGCGATCATGGAAAGCGAGTGCCAAGACAAGGCTTTGGTGTCTTTCGATAGTGGCCCAATTTACGAGGATAAGGGAAATATCTGCGAACATTTCTTGATTCGCAGGGACTTTATTCCTAGGCTTCAACGTGAAGAAATCTTTGATACGAGGTTGAGGCATTGCGGGGTTGATAATTTTTTGTGGGCGCAAGCCGATAAGCTGAATCAGGCTTTCCACTCGGAAAGAGCTAAAGCGACCCATTATCATTTTTCCAAGGGCGCAAAACGTGATAGCGTATATGACAGAGGCTGGGGACATGCGGAGCAAGACCGCGCATTACTAAAAACTCTTTTAGAGTCTTTATAAACATTCCCTATGGCCGGAACTTCCGACATTCTCCCCGCGATCAATTTCCTTGCGGTGACACCCTCCGATACGGTTGATCTTCTTCCGACGGGGGCGCGTGCGTTATATGTAGGTACGGGTGGCGATGTGGTAGCGATTAATGCTTCAGGCGATCCGATCACGTTCAAGAACGTGCCGAGTGGGGCGTTCATGCCGATCTATACGACCCGCGTGAACGCAACCGATACGACGGCTGATGACATTATTGCACTCTTCTGAGCTAAGTTTTATGAGTAGACATTTTGGTAGTAAGTACAGACTGGGTACGGCAACTGTCGAATGTTTACATTGTCATACGAAAAAAGAAGTTAATGGTTATCGTGCAAAAGGATTTAAGTTTTGTTCTCGCGTATGTCAGATGGCTCATACGCCAGTATGGAATAAAGGACTTAAAACTGGTTTTAATCCAAATCACAATAAGGCTCTAAGAGCTTCTTTAGAAAAAAGACCAGGAAGGACTCTTGGAATCGTTCATTCTGGTGGTTATGTCAAATGCGCTAAAGGTGGTCCCCAAAATTATGTCCGTGAACATCGAGAAGTGATGGCGAAAGCTATAGGTAGGCCGTTATCAAAAAAAGAAATTGTCCATCATTGGGATGAAAATAAAACCAATAATGCACAATCAAATCTTGCGTTATTGCGTAGTAATTCAGCTCATACACGACTGCATAATTTCGCACGTCGCCATGGTATCAAGGTTAGTATGCTAAAGTTTAATCAACCTTGGCTTTTTGAGCCGAGTGTTAACTCCGTCTAGTATGCAAGGATTGATGCTCGGACTCGCCAATTCCGTTGTCTGGTTGCAGGATGTCTTTGGCATCAATCCTCCCTTCCCTCCGGGGTCATTCCTTGTGACCGAACAGAATGATCCGTTCATTACCGAAGGAGGAGATAACTTCATTATTGAATAACTATGGCCAACGTAAAGTTCACCGACCTAACAGCAACCACTACGCTTGTCGCGGCGGATATTATTCCTGTCGTGACTGATGTAGCAGGTACTCCAACCAACAAGAAAATTACTTACGGTAATTTCTTTCTTACACCTCCCGCCCGTTTGATGTATCGCAAGGGGGCAAATGTCGCTTCCGCGAATGATCTGACGCTCGGGAGTGATGGAAACTTCTTTGCGATCACGGGAACGACGACAATCAACGGAATTGCAACGGCGAGCTGGCAACCGGGCACGCTTATTAACCTGTGGTTCCAGGATGCGCTTACGCTTACAAATGAAGGTTCCCCAAGTGCGGGCTTCGGTAAGCTCTATCTCTCCAAGAGTCAAGATTTCTTGACGGAAACGAATACTATTATGGGCTTTGTTTTCGATGGGACGAATTTTCAAGAGACGTGGCGCAAGAGCCCGTCCTAAAGACCTATGCCCGAAACAATCGGGTATGCCCACCTAGGGCCAGACGGGAAAGTTCCGGCTGATGAAATTGGCGTTGGTCCGGGAGGTGCAACGGGTCCGACGGGATACACGGGGGACACGGGCCCTGGAAACTTCACGGGTGATACGGGACCGACTGGCTATACCGGAGCCACGGGTTTTACCGGCCCGACAGGTTTTACTGGCCCGACAGGGTACACAGGTGATACGGGTTCCGCAGGTCCTCAAGGCATCCAAGGCCAAACAGGGTACACGGGATACACAGGCTATACGGGAGATAATGGCATCCGTGGAGCAACGGGCTATACCGGTTATACGGGTTACACAGGTCATACCGGGTATACAGGGTACACGGGAGCAGGTGCTACAGGATATACGGGCCCGACAGGATATACAGGCTACACAGGCTACACAGGAGCAGGAAACTTTACGGGCTACACGGGATATACGGGTCCGACCGGCTATTCAGGTCCTCCAGGTGTGCAAGGCTCGACAGGCTATACAGGTTTTACTGGCTATACAGGCCCGACGGGTCCGACTGGATATACGGGGCCTGCTGGGGCGGCCTCTGCTACGGGAGCGACCGGCTACACCGGTCCTACGGGATATACGGGGCATGCAGGAAGTGATGGAGCAACGGGTCCGACAGGATACACGGGACCCACGGGATATACGGGAGATCCGGGAAATGCTTCCGCTACGGGTGCCACGGGCTATACAGGCTATACTGGGCCTGGCATTACGGGACCGACTGGATATACGGGGGATGATGGTCCGCAAGGTATTCAAGGCCCTACAGGCTATACCGGGTACACAGGGTACACAGGTGCGGGGAATTTCACCGGCCCTACGGGATATACTGGGCATACCGGATATACGGGGCCAACCGGTTACACCGGTTACACGGGAGCAGGGAATTTCACCGGCTATACCGGTTACACGGGACCGACAGGCTACACGGGATATACGGGTCCCGGAGGGGCCGGAGGGAGTGGCACGTTTGTTGGCGTGCCCACATCAACCACAATTACAGGCGATACGAGTGAGCATGATTTCTTTGTCGTCTCGGTTCCCGGAGGGACGCTGGGCACGACGGATGGCGTAACCATGCAGATTGCCGTTCAAGGAACGTTTTCGGGGGGCACAAATCCTACGTTCCGTCTCAAATACGGCACGACGACAATTGCGAATTTCACCGTTACAAGTTCCGGTGCGGGTGCATGGACGGCGTTTATCTATTGCACGCTTCTTGCAAACGGCTCTACCAGCTCGCAAGTGGCAAGTATCTCCTGTCTCATTCCGACGGCTACGATCAACGGGGCGACCATTCTTTCGGGCACGGCATCCGAAAACTCGAACAACACGCTTGATTTCAAGGTAACGGTGCAAAATGCGGTAAGTACCGGCTCCGTTACGGCCTCGAATGGGTACGCGGTTCTCTACTAGTGGTATAATAGGGCGGGGCTTATTATTTCTCTCTATGACGCTTACATGTTCATGGTTTAAGCCTGCGCTTATCCATGCGATTGAAGCGATCGTGGTGCTTGGGCTCGCCATTCTCGTCGTTCATTTCTTTCCCGAGCAACAGACGGAAGTGGGGGTAATTGCCGTAGGGTTGCTTGCTTTTCTCGCGAAAGGTTTGCGTGCCTCGAACTCGCCTGTGCCGGATTATGTGAACGGAAATAAGTAACTTATTCATTATTCTTTTCCTATGGACGAAGAAGTGAAGATCGAGCCCGAAGCGGAAGCGGTCGAGCCGGTCGTAGAACAGCAGTAGCTATATGGATTCGGGACTGATCGGCACAGTTATTCAAGGGGGTTCCGTCGGCGTGGCCATTGTTGCGCTAGGCATCCTCTATAAAGTAATTATAAACGATCATTCCCGTGTTGATATCGTTATTGATACGATACAAAAGAACGCCATAGCCAATACGACGCTCGCCAAAGCCATCGAAAGCCTTGATAAGACGGTACAGAACAAACTATGAATTTCATTGACTGGATTAAGAATAAACTGGGAATAGTTCGGACCATTAATACAGGTCTCCTGCTTGATTCTCCGAAGTTCATCGAGGCACTCCCCCGTCATGAATTGTTCGCGGGTGGCGGAGGCATGGTCACGGATTGGAAATCCTTATGTCCGCCGTTTCGGTATCAGGGTGCAAGCGTGTGGTGTACGGCCTTCGCGGGTACGGCCATCGGGTATTGTTTCGAGAAGAAAGAACAAGGCTCCTCTCCGATCTTCTCGGCGATGGAGCTTTTTTATCGTTCGGGCGGTTCCTTGAACGGCAATTATCTCATCAAGACCGCAGATGAAATGGAGAAAACACTTGTCCTTGAAACGGAAGTTCCTACCCCCATTCCTGACGGCTGGGATATCAACCGCTTTCAGACTTACAAGGCGGCCTCCTATGCAAGTGCACAGGAGCTCTCTGAAGGGCAGAAATACGCGCTTAAGAGCGCGGCATCCGTAAATACGGATAAAGTTTCACTTCGCTCCGCCCTCGTCTCCTCGCCGCTTATGGTGGCTATTCCGATCGGCCGAGGATACTGGGAGAACCCGGCTCCCAACCCTCCCACGAACACGATCAATGCCTATCATGCCGTGGTCCTGGTTGATATTGACGCACAAGGGAACTACGTTATTTTTGACTCTCTTACGAACCGACAAGGTTTTGATGGTTTCCATTTGCTTGCTTCTGATTATCCGATTCTCTACGCCTTATCGTTTATTGATCTACCGGATAACTGGAAAGACATTCAACAAGAGCAGAACGAGATCACCCATTTCGGAGCTTTAGATCACTATGGAGAAAAGCGTAATTTTGCTCTTGAAGTAAGAGCCGCGAATGATCTGACATTGGCGGCTAAGAAGAATCCGACACTCGCCACTCTCATTGGCCGTCAGTTTACGGTGTATGTTAACGCCGTTTCCTATGGGAATTATAGTCTCCAAGATATCTTGAACAGCGCGACAAGCGTTCGCCGAGGCCAAGGTCCGATCTTCAACTTTGATCTGAAGCGAACATGAAACCCACGGTAAAAGGCGAGCAGGTACAACTGGCCGGATACTTCGATGAACTTATCCCACATCCGTTAGCGGAGTTAGATCGCACGGCCTTTCTTCTTCACTCCTACGAGATCGAGAAGAATGCCAAGGAAGGCTTTAAGGATTGGGAAACATGGACAGCTAAGCGTCAGATCATAGAAAACTACTGCAAGCGAACGGGAGTGAACTTCAAAAAGTTTCTCCACTACGCAAGCGGGAAATACTGGCTCCAAATACAGCTTCATCTATTGGCCATCAAGAAGATATGAAAAAGCCCCTTATGGGGCTCTTTCTTACTTCGTCTTTTTTACGGGTTGCGTCTTCGGCAATTCTTTTGCCAAGGCCGCCGGTTTCATCTTGTTCCAAAGTTCATCCTTGAAGGCGTTGCCTTTTGATTTGCTTTGGGCCAATTCCCCGTTGACTTGGGCGTTGATGCGAGAAGCCATATTAGAGAAGGGCAAGCACCTCGATCGAGGGCTTACGTTTAATCGTAGGTTTCTTATTCATATTAGCAAATACCTTTGTGGTGCTTATGGCCCTTGTGGTGCTTGTGATGGGCATGTTTCATCAAATGCTCCTTTCCGGCCATCTTCGGGCTATTTGACGGACCGAATTTGTGATGTTTCTTATGGGAAAACTTGTGATGCTTCTTGTGCTTGCCCGCATGTTTCGCGGCCATGCGCTGGAAAATGGCACCAGCTACGCGCTTCCCGGCTTCCTTCGAGCCGTATTCTTTGGCGGCACTTTTCGCGATCTTGCCAAAGCCTCCCGTCTTAAAGGTGCGACCGAGCTTTTTTACCTGGGCCTTACCACGGGCTCCATGAGGTTTTAGATGCGGGAGTTTGTGAGAAAACTTGTGATGCTTCTTTCCATGCATCTTATGATGCTTTTTATGCATGTTATCCATGCGGCTCGCGATCTTCGCGTCCTCCTGCATGTCTTTCGGAGAACCTTCCGTCAGTCCCGTGAGGGGGCTGATTTTGTGATGCGCCTTGTGCGAGAACTTGTGATGACGCTTCTTATGCTTGAACATCGGGTCCATCTTCTTCGTCATCTTTGACGAGTTCATGGCTCCGATTAACTGACCGGGGTGCTTAGGTTTAGGGATTCGCATAGTGCGAAATAAGAGAGTGATTAAACGGTCTCAAAAGAGACTCCCCCAGTGATATAAATACTATATCACACCGAAGCGAGAGTGCCGTAGGTTTTTGACTTCTTCACGTTCCCTTTCAAGGTCATCCGCTTCATTTTCTTTTGCACGGTGCGCTCGGATGCTTTGGGATGGTTTGCGTGGTACAGCTCATGCGCCATCGTATCCTTGAGACTATTGTACTTCGTATTGCCCTGTTTCTTTTTCAACTTGTGATGGAGTTTTTTGTTGATGCGAATGAGCTTTTTGGCTGTATCTGTATCGCCCATGAACCTCATTGTAGAATCTTCTACAACTTTATAAATCCCATGTTTTGTCTTCACTTTGCCAAGGATTTTTTTCTTCATACTTTCTCAAAGTTACATAAAGCGAATTCGCCTTTTAGTAAACGAGCATGCTTATCATAATGACGTGCCGCTTTAATTTTATCAGTGAATCGTCCTAAATGACGTGTAATCCCATTAACTGAAATTTGGACTTTCCATTTTTTTGTTCTAGTCTCCCAACAAACCCCCTTATAACCAGAAGTGTTTGCATCAAGCAATCTTTGGTTAGCCATGTTTTCTGCTCTTGAACAGAGGCGAAGATTAGACTTTCTATTATCTAACCTATCATGGTTAATATGATCGACCATTTTATCTGATGGAGCGCGCATCACTAGACGATGCAAAAGGAATCTAGTCATTTTATTCCTGCACTGCTTATTGGCCATGGCATAACCGTGTGTATTTATATGCCAAGTATATTGCATCGCCAATTCAAAATCTTCATCATCGACTAATGAAAATTTACCTAAATCCTTCCCTTTCATGGGAACTTTTTTCATAGGTCTTCTTCGTCTTCATGGCGGATGACGATGTCAATCATCTCGCCGCAGATATAGGTATGCCCTTGGCAATCCGGCGAACAGGTACAAGACGTTAAATAGGTTGTAGGATTTTTTGTAAATTCTTGGTTCATACTATCTTACGATAGCAAGAACGTCTTCGTGCGACAAAATAAAGTACGTCTTTCCTTCAAGGGTAACTTCATCGGGAGCGTACTTCTTGAAAATCACCGTATCCCCGACTTCAATGCCCGCTCCAAGGATAGAGCTAATAGCCACAACTTCTCCCTGTTCGGGCCTCTCTTTCTCCGTGTTTGCAAGAAAAAGTCCTGACTCGGTTTGCTCGCCCTTTTCAAGCACCAAGACCAAAATACGATTGCCAAGAGGTTTGATAGTCATAGAAACATGATACCATATTTAGGGAGGAAAGATGATCGTTTATTTCAAAGAAAATGGGATCTCCGTCGCCATGGAGACCGATCTCGATCATGCCCAACTGCATGCCCTGTGGATCGCCTCGACGAAACACGGGTGTCATGTCCAAGTTCCTCTTCGTCTCGGATCGCGTGCCCTTTTCCTGAACATCAGGAGTTTGGATACTGTCAAAAGTTTCGAGGGCGTACTTCTTCCATCCGGGACTATCCGTCCCCCTGCGCCTGGCTAGCCCCGGGCTTTTTTACTCATCTTCGTCAGGCCAAATGACGGCTCCTACGATCCCGATACACACAAGAATCCAGACAAGGAGGATCATATAACTTTAACGGATACCTCGTACCATTTGCCCTCTATTCTAATTTTTCGAGCCACACCATCGTATCCGCATAATTGAATAAAGGCATTTGTATTATTAATTGTGATTTCTGATGGTGGTTCTGTTTGGGCGGCCTCCTCCCAAAGTTCACTTATCGTTTCTAACGAGAGCTTGCCTTTGGGTTTCTTCATATCACTTCTGTCCTTCCTTACGGGCGAGAAGGGCGATAAGACGGTTCATGAATAAATCGGCTATTTCATTGAAAACCATTTTTTCATCGTATGTTCGGAATGTATGAGTTTCCGTTTCAATCGTTTCACGTTCTCCAAGCCTTGTTTTAGCGATTCTTTCCACACATTCTTCAATCCCCTTTTTCCGGCCTCGCGCTTCTGCTTCGTCTATCAGCTTATCAAGCAAGCCCGTCGCTTCAGGCACACATCTACCCGTAAAAATATCGGCTGGATCGGCAAGGTATTTTTCTATCCATTCTTTTTCTTGTTCCATATGTTCAATCGTTAGAGGGTTAAACGTCCCCACTATCCTTTAGAAACGGTTTTTTCTTGTCGCACCTACACCCCCACGCATTGATGAAACGGTTTTTAGACGGACGGACAATCCATGTCGGACAGTCGTTATACGTCGTGCATTGCTTCCGTTTCTTCTTGCGCTTCATAGGGTTCACTCGTTAGAGGGTTTATCTCCCTTGTCTTCCGTGAGGGCGGATTGGGTATCCCCCTTCCGTGAATTACGTTTATTCCTATTCTGTTCGGCCATTGTCGCCCACCGACAGTTCTCTTTGGAATAGGGGCCATTCGGATCAATTCGGTCTATGGTCGTATTCTTTGCCCCATACCTTTTCAAGTGTCTTTCGTGGCTCTTGAACATGTCCTTGAAGAAATCATCAAAACTTTTCCATTCCAGCGTAATCCCACGGCCTCCATAATACTTGTAAGCCTTACAACTTTTCCTGTTTACTCTAGCTCGCATGCCTCTGTAAATTGAAAACATCCTATGATGTGTCATTCCATGAATAACTATTGCCGGATTTTTCTTCTTAAATCTTTCTCGTGCCTTATCAAACGAAAAACAACCGCAAGATTTTGACCGACCATTCCTTAACGACGAACCACGGACTACCCCGCGCTTTCCGCATGAGCAAACGCAATGCCAATGGCTCCCATAACGGTTTTTTAATTCTGACGGCAATTTAGCATATCTAATCACTTTCCATCTACCAAAAGTCTTACCTACCATCTGGAATATGGGCATGCCGTTATTCTGACATAAAATCCGTCGCTTGCGAAGAGGGGGAGAACTTCAAGTATTTCTCCATTGGATCAGCGTCTTCCCAGTCTTTTGGCGCAGGAGATGAGGCGGAGAATTCGGGTTCACATTCATTACAGCCGCTACACCAATGCGCTTTTAGTCTCTTGTTTGGCATATATCACTCAGCTAATAGCTTTTTGATGAGACGAAGTTTCGCAAGGGCGGCGCGTCTGGTAGGCACAGCTCCCCAAAGGAATGTTTCAACCTTGCTCTGTTTTACCTTCGGATAAAAACCCGTCTTTTCGGTTGGCGGAATTGCCTTTTTGATACATGCCATTACATCCAACACATAATAGGCTCGCCATTTCTTCGCCTTTCGGGCGGAGGGAGACTTGGGCATATCAGGACGGGTATTCAGGAAGATTAGATGAAACATGGTTAATCCCGTTGTTAACCATCGTTTGATGACACCAATCAATGTGTTTCTCCAATTCTTCCACCCGTGTAAGGGCGTCAAGGGCGGTGGAGGCCAGATCAGGAGCGGCAGCAATCAGATGAGCATCGGCCCAGCCTGACGGGTCTTCCTGATCTAAAATTACGATTTGTTTGTCATCTGGATAGATTCCGTGGCTATCAATCGTGGTTACATTGATATTACCCATTGGGCCAGCGTGAGCGTGCCACGGCCCGCTTGTGGTTCCTTCCATCAACTCCTTTATCTCCTTCGCGCTCATGATCTTATTTGACATATCTATTCTTCCTTTAATTCATTAGCCCACTTTTCAAGCTCGGCCAGAAGGATGTCGGCATCAACGGCATGGATTGTCCCGATCTCGTCGCGGAAGCTCGGCCAGTCGTCCGTTTCGAACCCAATGACCTTTATTTGCTTGCTGGCCTTTTTCACACACTCGCAAAGACGCAGGAGGTCGGAGGGAGACATATCACTCAAGTTCTTCACGCTCGATAACAACTACGTTCATGCCAAAGGAATCGGATTGCATAGAGATAGCTTTAAGGTCTTTCTCCAATTTGTCTTTCAGTAGTGATACCTTTTCATTCTCTGATTTGGGGATGTGTAGCACGAGGGAAATCTCCCCGTCCTGCTCAACGCGTGTAAAAACAATCCCATTATCGGTAAACCATTTTTCTACATCTTCTCGGAATGTCATATCTATTTTAAGTTAGTCAGCTTGCGTAATTCATCGGCACGCGCCTCCGCTTCGGCTTTGGTTTGGTAACAGAGGCCGCTATCGAAGTTGCCTTCATCAAATTGACTATTGAAATTATAAAGTCTTGGTTTCCATTTTCCAGCATAGATTTCTAGTGTCCAGTATGGTTCTCCTTTTGATGGTTTCCACCTCTCCTCCACAGGTTCTGGTTCTTGGGCGGCGAGGTTCCGTAATTCCGTGGCCATTAGAGACGACCAAGTCAATGTCGAGTTTTTTGAGATTTGCTGTACCGTTTCAACCGCCTCCGCAATCTTCAAGAAGATTTGTTTGTTGGATGACATATTATTTTCTATCCATCAAGAGATACGCTAGAGTTGTAACGAAGATGGATGGCCCCAAAGCAAACCAAAGACCATCCAGGGTGATATCCTTCGTATTCGTGCTGATCGTAGTTACGGTTGTTGAAGCCGTCTTTTCTTGCAATCGCCAATCAGACGCTACCACGAAAAAACTATGTTCATTATTACGGATATCTTCGATATATTTTTGAGTGTAGTAAAAATGCGATGACCAAAACATCGATAGCAGGAAGACAAACCAACAGATGCCAAACTTATTTGATAGCGTGCGTTGGGTGTATTGCATATCTCATTCAGGGAGAATAGTGATAGAGGCGTGAGGAAACTGTTCCTGTATTTGCTTCCACGTCATTAATTCATGTATTTCTACTGCTTCAACCTTTGAAAAGTTTTTAGGCTTCTTGTCTAACCATTCACCTTTTACGAGATAACGAATCGTTCGCTCCTTCTTCGCGTGTTGTTTTGGGGAGGGCATATTATTTGTACTTGGGATCGCGTTCTTTAATGCGCCTAGCTACTTCCTTCTGATCCATCATGTGAAACTCATCGAAGCGTTTTTGGACTTCTTTCCTGTCCATCATGGAATGAATTCCCATGACAAACTCGAAGTCAGGATTTATTGTGTTCATATATTCATTCTGATTTAGGGAAGTAGCCCGCGATCCTCTTTGACTTCACCTCGCCACATGTCTCACACCGCATAAGAAAGGTTGTGATGCTCCAATTGGGCGGCCCAACGCGTTTTCATCCTCTACCGCATCCCTCTGCTCCTCTACCCACGTATGATTATGGAAGAACATATCAATCAAATGGTGATGGTAATGGTTTAATGAAGTTCGCGCCTTTGGATGTGTTGCATTTTCTACATTCGCCTTGGATGTTCTCTTTTCGGTATGTCCCGCCATATGCTTTCGGCAAAATGTGGCCTAACGTGAACGCATTATCTTCGACTGCTCCTCTTTTATTCATAGCCCGTATGAAACACGGCTGGCCGCACATGGCGCATAGGCCGCGCTGTTTCATAAACAGTCTGTAAAGATTCTTTCGAGCTTTTTGTTTGCCCATATGATTTGTTCATCCTCTCCATTGCCTTATCCTTTTGGATAAAGCCTCGGAGAGCATGAAAAATCTCATCGCTTCTCGTGCGGACGCTTCTGTTGGGAAACGCTCCTGAATCTTCTTCACCATCTCTTGAAAGAGAGGGCCGCCTGTCCGAAAATCCTCAATAAGCATCTCGTTCATGTGGTAGCCGCAAATCTCCGTTCCCTGCTCCCAAATAAAATCGTAGAACTCAATCAGGTCGGCTACCCATCCTTTCGTTTGTGTTTCATTCATATATTCATTCTGATTTAGGGAAGTAGCTCTCCTTTACCCACGTATGATGATGGAAGAAAGAAAGCATATTAGAGCTTTATTTCTACTGTTACTAAAGTGTCATTCTTAGAACCGCCGTGCGGCACAATCAAGATTCGTTGCATCTCGAATCCCCGACCCTTACCAAGCCCCATAGTATTCCATCCGAAGCAGATAACTTTTCCACCCTGTTTTGTAATTCTGGCCATTTCATCTTTACAAGATTTCCAGTAGCCCATATTCGCTACAGATTGTTTTAACTTCTCTTTCCCATAGCTTCGATAACACTCGGCGGCTTGGGTGATGGAATAAGGTGGGTCGAACAGAACTCCGTCTAGCGAATCGCTGGTGATATCGCGTAAAAATGACAGCGCGTCCAAATGGAAAGTTGCCTTTGCGTCAGGGTTAAGGTCATTGGTAAGAGAACATGGACTATTCATACCGGCAAATGGGTCGGCCCATCTTTCTCCAACGATTTCCTGCTTCAACAATTCACGGATCGGCTTAATCGTGAATGTCCATTTGTTGGGCATGGCCCAAATGCGTTCTATTTTCATACTCCCCGCTTTCCATCCCTCTTGGATGAACTTCGGAGAGCATGAGCTTGAAAGGGGCAGAGGGTCCACCAACCTTTCGGCTGATGAGTTTTCCTTTCAAGCAAAGCTCGCGGACATGACCAGCATCGGGAGATCCGATTTCACGGCCCGACCCCCTTCACCTGAACACACCGCTTTAGGGCTGTTAAGTGTGGTGCTATGAACACCGCGATTTTTCATAGAAATCATCCTTACCAGCCCCGAAGCGACGATGAATGGCTGCTCATTCACTTACGTCAGGGGCGGTTCTTCTCGGCCACCTTACTGAACCATTCATTTCGTATATTTGTCGCTACGGCCTCTCTTTCGAGAGAGCCGCCGGAAGAAGATGATGACTAACCGATATTCTTCAGCGGAATATCTTCCGTCGGTGTTTTTCATATGCTTATTTAACGCGCGGCATATGCCTTTTCATCATCTTCCGGCGACTGCCATCAGAGATGGCTCTGCCGCCGACAATTAACAGTGCGGCTAAGTGCCGCCCCAGAAGCCCTGTAAGGCTCTAGGGGCGATCCTAAGCCCGTTTCCGGTTCAGAGCTTCATGTGCCGCCTTATAGTCTCTCTGCAAGGTATTATACCGCCTTTCACTCTGTATCTGCTGGAAAGCGATAAAGAGGAGGGAGAGGCCATTTGTAATGAACAGGATACCGATCAAAATGAGCAAGATAGAGTCCATATGGTTATTTAAGATGTTTTTTTATGAAGGTTAGACCAACGTTTCTTTTGAGCTAAACTCATGCGAAGTTTTGTTTCCTCAGATATATGCCTACCGAGCATGGCTTTTCGTAGATTTTCCCGCCATTCTTTCGTGATAATTCTTCCCATTCGGGACTCGCTCATTTTCCTTCTCGACTCCGGACTGAATGTTCTGCCAGTAAGAGCTCTGCTCAATTTCCTTCGAGTCTCATCTGAGAATGTACGTCCCTTTGTTGTTTTGCTTATCTTTTCTCTTGTCGCTTGTGTCGGTGGAGCCCTACGTTTTTGTGCCTCTGATAGATTCTTTCGATGTTCTTCCGAGAATGTTCTTCCTTTTAAGGCTTTGCTAATGTTTTCTCTTGCCTGCTTTGTGGCTTTCTTGCCCAGATGTGAGGCACTCATCTTTTTGCGCGTCGCCTCGTATATCTCCTCAGGGCCACAACCGCCTGGCAAAATATTGAACAAGTTAGATTGATACTTTTCTATCCATTCTCTTTCCTTATTTTTCCAATCTTTTAATTCGCATTCTTCGAGAATAAGCATTCTTGGCTTTTCTCCCGTGCTGAGAATGTCTTTGATCCAAAAGTAGAGCTTTTTTCGATCCGAGATTCTGCCGTCTCTGACATGCTGTGTCAGTCTTTTCCTTGGAAGGTTTGTTTTTCCAATATAACGCACATACGACGCTTCAAGCGGATCGTTTGGATGAACCAATCCATAAATGAAGCATCGCATATGCTTAGAACGGGATGCTCTGTCCATTCTCATCAAGCACCTCGGTTTTTTCTGTCTCGGTTTCTTCTTTCTCGAAAGATTTTTGCCAAGCCAGCAGTTCTAGGATAGCTTGTCGGACACGCTCCTGCTCGCCTTCATCTAATACCCGTTCCGGCACGAACTTAGCCGCATAATATTTTTGCGGTTCTGTGAACTCTACGATGTCAAATCGAGTTGCGATCTGAGAAATAGAATCAACGCCGTCAAAAGCCTTTTTCCAATTTCGCAAGTAATCGAATACACCTTTTCGTGAAACTCCTTTCAATTTCACATTTACAATGCGGTTTGTTTCTAGGTCTAGGCAATAGGCACTCGCCCACAAATCAAACTGGAAATCCTTTTGATTAGGGATTTGCTTTTTCTCCAGGATCGCCACGTTCACCGCCTGTGCAAACTCCGCATCAATCGCATCCTTGAAGTCATGATAGGAGGGATAAATCGCAATCTCCGAACTCTTATTCTCCTTGTCGTCCCAGTTGATCGAAAGCAATTTGATCTCGTCATTCCAATCCGCAAACTCACGCGTTCGACGGGTCGGGCCTTGGTAGCCTTCCTTGTACTTCTCCTTGGCAAACCAGCGCACAAGGAGAATGGACGCGTCCCATGCACCCCCTCCCTTCCACGGTTTCTTTTCCTGCTTCTTTTCGGTCTGATTGAAGGAAGACGTATGCCACATACCACTCTTTCCGTCCAAGCGGATATACGTTGGCCTCGGTGTTTCATTCCCGCCTTGGAAGGTGGAGAGAGTCTTGAAGAAGTCGGCGTTCGAGGAGGTAGTTGAGAGAGCGTTGGTGTTCATATGATTAGTTATTTTCTAAAGTTTCTCTGATAGATGAAGGGATTTTTTTATCGGGATAAAGATAGGCAAGCAATTCTTCACCACTCGCATAACCTTTTTTATCGCCCTCCCAAGAGAAGGCATGGGGCGCACCACAACAATTACAACCTTCATCGGTAATTGTTTGATTAGTGATCTTCTCGAACTCTTTCAACCCTTCATAGAGAGATGGAAAATCTTTTTTACATGCTCTTGCCAAACTTCCTAACCACTTATCTTTTTCTTTCATCTCTTTCGGGGAAAAAAATAATCTGTGGCCAGGACATTTATCTACACATTCTTCTGTAAGATAATCTGGCTTTTCTTTATGAGAGAAATTATATACCTTACAGAACCACAAACCTCCCCATTCAACTTCCCATCCTGCTTTTTCTAAGGCCTTCCAATCTTTGTCTTTGAGCCACCAACCACCACCAGAATTATTTGATGAATATGAGAGGGTTATCATACCACTTGTTTAGAGTGAATGAATGAGCGGAGCTTATCCACGGCGGCGACGAATGTCGGGGAACCGATCTTGCTACTCTCGACCATCTGTAACCAGTCGATGATGTCCGAAGCTTCGGTACGGGTGAGTTTCAATTCCGAATTTAGCTGTCGGATAATATTACTTTCCGTCGGAGTGATGTCGGTTGTGTAAAGATTGCCGAGGCTAAAATGGATTTTCCATCCCTGCTTCTCCGTCATTTGGTTCTCCATATTAGATGCGCTTGCGTAATTCATGCATGCACTCGGCACAGACGCTGGTAGGGACACCATAGTCGAGTTCGACCACGGGATTGTCTTTCTTTTCATAGGCCCCGCAACGATGGCACCAAGCCCCTTGAAGACGGGGGGCCGGAGGCCACTCCCCGAACGGACGGCCATCGGTATTCAAGCGAACGGGCTTACAACTTGCCCCCTCTTTGATCGTTACCGTCTTGAAATAGTTTTCGATATCAGCACAAATCTCGGCGGCAGTCTCTTCGGTCACGGGTTCGTATTCATGGTTCATATGGGGTAGATTTCATATAGGAAAATCGTTTAAGTACGATCTATCCTTACGTTCATAGCGTACCCTAGGTACGAACGTTTGTCAAGTATTGCTAACCTTAGCCTCCTTTGGCTTGGCATCCTTACGCATTTCGCGCAGCTTTCTAAAGTGTTCGCTCTCTCCCTTCGGCCCCAGTTTCTTCTTCCGATTGGCGGCCGATTTTTTGCCCATGTCTGAAGCGGTCATCATAGATTGGTATTGTTTGATGGACTGTAGCATACTAACGTTCGAGCTATGAACAAGGAAAAAGTCAGAACCTTTGATACCTACGAAGCCGCATTTTATGCCGCGCAAAATCTCATGTGCCAGGATGAAAAGCCTCTTTTAACGTGGGTCCGAAGTACCAATAAATATCAAGTAACGTGGTTCCCGAAACCCGTAGAACCGATCCATGAAAGAGACTGAGATCCAACGCGCCATCCTCGACTACCTGATGTACAAGGGCATCTTGTGTTGGCGCAATCAAAGTATCCCCGTCCCCATCCGCCGTGGCCGTGAGATCGTCGGCCTTAGGCGTGCCGATCCCCATACGGTCGGCCAACCCGACATCATGGCTCTTGTACGGCCCAAAAATGCGTTATACGGGGTCTTGGTAGGCATCGAGGTAAAAGGGGCCAAGGGGAGGCTAAGCCCCGAGCAGGAGGCATGGCGCGACAAGATCGTAAAAGCTGGAGGGGTGTGGATCCTTGCTCGGAGTATCGAGGATGTGGAACAGGGATTGGCACCCGTGCTATAATCTCTCGGCCCCTAGAGCCCTTCAAGCGAAAAGCTTGGAGCCGGTCTACCCGCGTCATGCTCTACGGAAACACGAAAGCTCGGCCCATGCTGGGCTTTTTGTGTTTAATTTGCGAATATGCAGGCGAAAGTAGTTTTACATTTAAGGCACTTAATTCTTGCCGTTAGATCAGAAGACTTGCTTACGGTAAATTGTTTACCCCCGCATCTACAATAAAGACCCGAACGGTTTTGCTTTCTTTTACCTCCCTGATAAAGGAACGTGTCCGTCACTTCAAGCAAACTCGGATATGGATGGCTTGACGGCCTTCGTTGATGCTTCCTTTTTCTTGCATCAAACCTTGCATGAATTGCATTATGGCAGGAGTCACAGACTATTCGTAAATCATCCATTCTTTCGTCTCCAAGACGTTCGTATGTCGCATGATGGACATGCAAGCGTTCTCTTGAACCACATTTTTGGCATAAACGACCGTATAATTGAAAAGCCTCATTCTTTTTTTTCTGCCAAAGTTCCGTATTTAGGTATTCTTTATAGGATTCTTTGTATGTTTTTGGCTCTGACCAATGTTTCCCGTTTCGGAGTAATCTTTCCGGGTGTTTTTCAACAAATGAGCATGTTTCACACTTAAAAACACCGCTTCCCATAACGGAGATTCGTACGTTCGCGCAGGAGACGCATTTGGTGGCTTTCGGTCGGTTCATAGGTCGGTCTTTCTGCCAGCGGGCAAGCGGATACCCTAGCCCGTCGGTGTACGACTGCTTTTAGAACACTCTTTACTCGATTTAATATTCGAGAGTGTTTGTCATCGCTCTCCGTCCCAAGGCATTCGTCGCCGCAGGACAGGCTGTTATCCGCTCCCAATGCTTTGAGGAGTTGTGGATAGCCATGAAACGTCGAGACATCGTTTCACACGTATAGGTCTTTCTGCCATCGGTGTAAGCATCAACCCTCCCCGTGATTTAACTTGGCATCCAGCAGGCGGCTCACGGGGCTAGCCCGACCGATCCTGCCAGTAATAGGAGCCTAAGCAACACAAAATCCGCTAAAAGCGGGTCATGTGTGAAACGGACAATACAGGTTGTGCCGCGCTTTTGGCGCGGTAGGGAAATCCCTGCCTGTATTGTTGCCGTTTCATAGGCCATTGGCAAGTGTATAACTTAAAGGCCGTCAATGGCAAGAGGGGATTTACCAAGATTTTGTCCACATGCTACCTTGTCATTATATGGCAATGGGACGACCATCAATTTTTACGCAAGAATTGGCCGACAAGATTTGTGCCGGAGTTGCCGAAGGGATTTCATTACGGACATTATGCAAAAATGAAGAAATGCCGAGCCTTCCAACAATTTTTAGCTGGTTCAGACTTCATGAAGACTTTCTTAAACAATACGAGCGTGCAAAAGAGCAAAGCGCAGTCGCAGATGATGAGACTTTACAGGAATTAAACGACTTGGTGATCGAAGAATCGAAGAAAGAAGACTTCAAACGTGCGAACGCGGTTGTGGCGGCCTACAAGCTCAAGGCCGATAACTTGAAGTGGGCTATGTCGAAGAAGCAACCGAAGAAGTATGGGGATAGGTTGGATTTAACGACGAAGAACAAAGAGTTCCCGGCTCCGATCTTGGGTGCTTTACTAAAGCAACATGGAGTTCAAGCCGACGACAGCACTAAATAAAATTGCGGCACTGAAGGCGAGGCTTCGGATTATCCAAGGTGGATCGAGTGCCGGAAAAACAATTGCCATTCTTTTGCTTTTGATCGATTACGCACAATCAACAAAGAACAAGCGCATCTCGGTCGTGTCCGAATCATTCCCGCATCTTCGCCGTGGCGCGATTGCGGATTTTATTAACATCATGGAGGGCCACAAGTACTACAAAGACGAACTATGGAATAAAACGGAAAGTACCTATACGTTCGAGACCGGAAGTTATATCGAGTTCTTCTCTGCTGACCAACCGAACAAAGTGCGTGGCCCTCGCCGTGATGTCTTGTTTCTGAATGAAGCGAACAACATCCCGCATGAGACGTATACGCAATTAGCCATTCGTACCAATGAGTTTATCTTCGTGGACTATAATCCCGTGAGTGAGTTCTGGGTTCATACGGAGATTTTACCCAAACAAGATCAACGGCATGATTTCCTGATTGTTACCTACAAAGACAATGAGCAACTTCCGGCGGCGATCATTGAAGAAATTGAAAGCCGAAAGAACAACAAGAACTTTTGGCAGGTGTATGGCTTAGGCCAGCTAGGTCAGGCCGAGGGCCGCATTTTCCGTGATTGGGCTTTAATTGACGACATCCCGCACGAAGCCAAGCTAGAGAGGTATGGACTCGACTTTGGGTACTCAAACGATCCTACGGCCCTTATAGGGGTCTACAGATACAACGGAGGACTCATCCTTGATGAAGTTCTGTATCAAAAGGGTTTGAGCAATAAGCAGATCGCAGATGCGTTACTCAACCTTGAACGGGCTCTCGTGATTGCAGACTCCGCAGAACCAAAGAGCATAGACGAGCTTAGAAGCTATGGGCTTTCTGTTCTTCCCTCGAAGAAAGGGCCAGGCTCCGTCCTTCAAGGCATCCAATTTGTCCAAGAGCAAAAGATCAGCGTAACGAAACGTAGCCTTAACCTTCTCAAGGAATATCGAAACTATCTCTGGATGACGGACAAGGACGGCAAGATCATTAACGAGCCGGAGCATGAGTATAGCCATTCCATGGATGCGAGCCGGTACGCAATCGCCTCTTTCCGTCCGAACCAAGAAAATATGGCCAAGCAAGTGCAATTCAAGGGCACGATGGCTTATCGCCGCACTTCTCCGAAAGCTTCGAGTTTAAGTCAGGCAGGCGGTTCTACGCTTGATATGTTACATTAAGAGTAATTGGGGCTTTTAGTATCTAAAAACTGTGTCCATCATCAATAGCTTTGACATGCCGGACTCCGGAGGAACGGGAACCATCCCCGCATCCTTGAAGATCGAGATTGATAAACAAAAGGGCATTATAAACGAAGCCTCCAGTTATAACCCGACGGCGGAAGAGAACGCCGTACGGGCCATGGTGATCTATCACTTCACCTTGGGTTATACGACGATGTACAGGCCGCGTGTGGAGTTCTCGGATCTCTCCGTGATCGGTCGAGACCAAACTGACTTCCTTGCGTGGAATACCTATCAGCCGAATAACGGGACGCCGTTTGCAGGAGATTTGATTAGCGGTTGGCGCAGTAATGCCATCCGTCCCGTGGAGCGTAACAAGGCCATTAGTATTGCCGCCCATGCGACCGCAAGACTTTTATTCCCCAAGGTCTTTGCCTTTGACCAGGCGAGCGATTACCAAGAAGAAGCCGCCCAAGTGATCGAGAATCTGATGGAGTGGACGGCAGAGCGTTACGACTATGCGTACACGGCTCTTCAAGCCGTTATTCAAGCCTTGGTAAGCCCGGCTTCGATCGTCCACACCGAGTACACCGAGGTTTACCGAGAAGTGAAGCGTGAGAAACTCCCCGATGGAACATGGCGCAAAGAGAAGATTTTGGATGAAACCATGAGTGGCTTTCGGGATACGATCGTCCGTACCGACCAGTTTTTCATCGAGAACTTTTATGAACCGAACATCCAAAAGCAGGGCTGGGTTATTTGGCGACGCGTGCAGGATCACCGTTTAATGGAGCAAAAATACGGTCATCTTCCTAATTTCAAGTATGTAAAGCCGGGCATGCAGTGCCTGTTTAATGACGCAAACCAAGGCTTTTACTACGTCTATGATCCGAACATGCGCCAGTATCAGGATGAGGAAGTCCTGTACTGGAACAAAAGCATGGACGTATTCCTGGTACTCGTGAACGGTATTCTGGTTACTCCCGCAGACAATCCGAACCCGCGCTTGGATAAGCAGTATCCCTTCGCCAAGTTTGGTTATGAGTTCATTGACTCGACCTGTTTCTACTTCAAGAGCTTGGTCTTCAAGATCAGCCATGACGCGAACATCATCAACACGCTTTATCCGATGGTGATTGATGGGACGTATCTGAACATCATGCCGCCTTTCCTGAATCAGGGTGGCGAAATGATTGCGTCCGATGTGATCGTTCCGGGGCAGGTAACGACGCTGTCTGATCCGAATGCCCAGCTCACGCCGATTAAGGTGGCAACCGATATCAAGAGCGGTCTTGAGGCGTTGCTCAAAGTGGAGGAAAGCGTGAATGCAAGCAGTGAACAGCCGGTCGCTCCCGATAACGGCTCAACGACGGCATATGAGATCAGCAAGCGTGAACAGGAGCGCAATGCTCAGCTTGGCCTCTTTATCCAAATGATCGGTAACTTTATCAAGCAATTCGGTGCGCTCCGTCTCTCGGACATTCTCCAGCATTTGACCGTGGCCCAAGTGGATCAGATCACGGATGATCCACAGCTTGTGTACAAAACGTTTGTGCTTGAGAACAAGGACAAATCGAATAGTGCCAAACGGCGCAAACTCAAGTTTGACGATACGGTTCCCGATGAACCGCTTACGCCCGATCAGAGGAAAGAGGAAAGCTATAAGACGCTAGCCATGCAGGGAGGTCATGACAGCGAGACCGAGCTTTACCGCATTAATCCGCGCTTGATCCGCAGTCTCCAGTACATGGTGATCGTCTCTCCCGATGTCCTTCAGCCGCGCTCGGAGGATGTGGAGCGTGCCTACGCCCTTGAGGCATATGACCGTGCTATTCAGAATCCGACCCTGGATCAGGACAAAATTACGAGGGACTTCCTGCTTGCCCAGTATCCGAAGAGCGCAAAGAATCCCGACTCGTATCTCAAGAGCAAACAAAACGAAGGCCAGAACTCCATGCTGGCGGGTTTGCCGGGTCTTGGAGCCGGAATGGGCAATCCGCCCTCAAACACGCCCCAAGGCTCAAATAACCCCTTTGGGGCCGCACAGGGACAACCGCAGGCGAGCCCCGCGATGGCTCAAGGGATGCCCGGAGGAAATATGAAAGCCATGGCTTCCGCTTTGACCCCGCCAGCTCCAACGCGCTAGCATGCCTCTAATATGCTTCCTCCTTCCTTCCAACCCCAAGTAACGATCCCGCAATGGCTTGAGTTGCCCATGCCCGTCCGTTTGCGCCTCAAGGAAATCTTTAACGTTCCCCGTTCTTCCGGAACGGAAGTGAATAACAACGTAGTGGCTTCCGACGGTCATACGCATAAAGACTTGGCGAACATCACGATTGAAAAGATGCAGGCCTTCCTTGAGACAAAGGAAAAAGACTTTTACAAGCTTTGGAACGCGACCGCCGGGAAAGTCTATATGCAGTGGGAGAAGGAGTTGGGCGATCGTATGGAAGGATTGAAAGAAGAAAAGATCCGCCTCGGCCAAGAGAAGCTGGAAAGCTTGAAGGAATTGACTAAGGAAGTGGAGGAGTTCGCAAATAGTGTGCAAGAAACGATTAAGCCTAAAAAGCGCGGTCGGCCGAAGAAAGTTACGGTATGAGCCTTGCCGATCAAATTATTCGTCGCCAACAAGAACGGGCGATGGAGGAGGCCAAGAAAATGGTGTGTCCCAAGTGTAACTCCCGCATGGTAGAAGTCGGGGCTCTTACGGTTGCGATTAAAGACGACAGCCCAAAGAACGGAAACTATTGCGCCAAGTGTTATAGGGATTGGGTTGGGGACAATTTCCCTAAGTTCATAACCGACGAAGAACATGCGCTTAAGACTAAAAATTGAGACCTTTCTTTTTGGGAAGGAAAAAGCTAAATCACGTCTGCTCGACAGGACGTGCAAGCGTTTGCTTCGCCTAAATAAAAAGATTGAAAAACGATATGGAGTAGGGATGGATCAAAAATATCTTGATGAATATGAGATGCTCAAGTTGCAAGGAGGAAAGAAATGAACCTTTGTCCTACTGGGACAGGTTCAAACTCTGGTTGCTTCAACATCTCCACGATGAGTTGAATGATGAAAAGGCCGATGCCTTTACATCCGGCTTTGGCGATGGATACAAAAAAGGCTTTGAAGAAGCCAATGAACGCGCCAAGGAACGCGAGACTTTTTGGATGGAACAGGTAAGAAAGTCCGAGGAATATCTTCCGATGGATTTGCGGCTTAACCTGGATGGAGTAATCGAGGCAAAACCCGTGAATGGTTTGATCGGGCTCTCTCTTGGAGGGCGTGCTTTGGATAGCGAGGAAGTAAGCGTGCTTAAGCAGGAAAGTGATGCTTTGCTACGCTCTCGGTTGTGGGCTATTATGCAAGAGACGGTCAAGCAAAAAGCGATTGATAAGACCGTCCGTGAAAGTACCAACTGGGAACAGGCTCTTGCAGGCAAAATGATGATCCATTCTCTTGGGCTCCTAAAGTCCATCGTGGATGCGGTCGAGCGTGCCTCGGTTCCTTCCGAACAGAACAAATAAAGACTGGGGACACTTGGAGAGACACTCCGGGAGGGAATGTTTTATATTAGCCCCAGTCTTTTGTAAGACCATTCCCGCCCGTAGCGTCCCCCCAAGGGACGGTTTTTATTAGCAAAGCCTCCAAACTTTGTTACGGAGAAACGCCGCCTCCGGCCAATGCGGTTTACAAAATCTATGGCAGAAGAAGCCAAGGGAGTTGAAGAAACGACCGAGCAAGCTCCCGCCGGTCAATCAGGTGTTGAATCAACTTCAGTCGCACCTGCTGAAGACCCCGAAGCGAAGATCAACGCTCTCTTGGAGGAGAACGCGAAGCTTCGTAGCGATCGGGACAACTATCGCAACGCGACTTTGGCCTTGAAAGGCAAGAAAGAGCTCGAAGAGCTTGATCTCTCCGATCCGACCCAAGTCCAGACTTTCATTCAAAAATCCATCGAAGAACGACTGACCCAAGAGAAGGTAAGTGCGAATGAGAGCGAGCTTGAACGCGTGGTCAAAGACCAAGCCAAAAAGCTCAAGGAGTTGCAATTCGCTTTGGCCAATAAGTCCGTGGTCAACGGAACGGCGGCCGGAGGCGCGGGAAGTGAACCCGTAGCCTCTCCGAAAGTCGGCTATTTCTCTCCGGAGCAAAAAGCTGATTTGGAAAAGCGTTGGAAGGCAGTCGGCATCAAGGCGGAGAAATACCCCGAAATGCTGAAGCAAGCCGAAGAAAACGCTAAGCGCGTAACTCCCGGAAGTCTCTAAGCATACCTCTCGATTGGAATCAGGAAGTCTTCGTTGATTATCACTTCCTGATTTATGTTGGGTGATATTCTCATCTACGATGAAGGAGCATTCGGCTATCCCGGCGACGAAGAATTCGCCGTAGCCGCGAGTGCGACCCTTATCTATCCGGGAGAACCTGTGGCCAAAGCCTTGGGTAATTCCTCTGGAAAGGTGGTTGCTCCTGCCGCGACCGCTACGCCGGTCGTTGGTACGAACTATTACGCAGGTATTGCGGCGACGACCTCGACCAATACCTCCACGGCCGCAGGCACGGTCAAAGTAACCAAGCTTGTTCCCGGCGTGACGTATCTGTGCGCCCCGACGGTGGCTGCCTCATGGGATACGCAAAGCGAATACGATGCCCTTGTGGGTGCGCGTGTGCGTTTTACGTTGTCCGGCGGCGTGTACACCGTTGATGCC
>Ga0335069_10001286_pt1 | contig 40560 bp, 64 predicted proteins | sample Lox_Sample_11_FD_206714 | JGI IMG/M metagenome (GOLD analysis project Ga0335069, IMG submission 206714) | Soil microbial communities from Loxahatchee National Wildlife Refuge, Florida, United States - Lox_Sample_1.1 | ecosystem: Environmental > Terrestrial > Soil > Wetlands | place: USA...
CAAGCGGCGACAGCGGTGCAGCCACGGCAAGCGGCGAACGCGGTGCAGCCACGGCAAGCGGCTACAGCGGTGCAGCCACGGCAAGCGGCTACAGCGGTGCAGCCACGGCAAGCGGCTACAGCGGTGCAGCCACGGCAAGCGGCTACAGCGGTGCAGCCACGGCAAGCGGCGACAGCGGTGCAGCCACGGCAAGCGGCGACAACGGTGCAGCCACGGCAAGCGGCGACAGCGGTGCAGCCACGGCAAGCGGCTACAACGGTGCAGCCACGGCAAGCGGCCGTCACTCGACCGCATCCGCGACAGGTTTTTATGGTCGGGCGCGCGGCATCGAAGGCGCTGCACTGTTCCTCATCTATCGCGACTCAGATGCAGATGGCGACGAATACGGCCGAATCCTTCACGCGAAAGCGATTATCGTCGGCCACGACGGCGTGAAGCCCGACACGTTCTATATGCTGAATCGCGACGGCGAGCTTGTCGAAGCCGCCTAACCCTCCGCGTTCGCGGACAGGAGATCCCCATGCAAGTCCACACCGTAATACGTCCGCATCAAGCCTGGGCGTGGATTTATTCGGAATATGCGTTGGTCGCCGGCAAGTGGCGCTATCTCCGTACTGTCGATATGTCGCGTTGCACCTATCAGTGAGGAAACCATGACCTCATCCCAACTCGACGCTTGGCGCCGCCGCCCGCTCGAAGTGAAGGTATTCGACCGCTGCGACGAATGCAAGACGCTTCAGCCGGATGTCCGCGAGCGCATCAACTTTTGGCCCAACATCCGCGCAGTATGCTGCTCCAACTGCTTCAACCGGATGCTCGCCGAATTTAACGACCTCTCATATACGTGAGGAAACCATGATCTGGATCGTAGGTGGTATCGCTCTGTGGGGCGACATGGCACTCGTCGCAATGGCCTTCAGCCACGGTGCCCATCGCAAGGAAAACCCGCGCGAGTTTCGGCGGATTCGATCACTGGAGGAAGTATGAAGATACCGGAAATCGCCGATATAGACGTGGCCTTCGGCACCACGAAGGGGCTTCCCGCTTATGCATCCGTTCCCGACGAGTTCAAGCGCATGAACGGCACGAAGTGGAACAAGCTGTTCTCCGATTGGTTTTATGGCGGAATGAAATCGCTTCGCCTGGCTCCGAACGAGGGCGTCGACAAGGATGCCGCGCTGAAGCATATCCGCGCCCTGATGAAATCGTGTAAGTCGAAGCACGAACACAAAGAGGCAGGCGTCGCCTATCTGATGAGCAAGTACTTCGCTGATGCGGAATGGGAGAAAAAGTGAGCACAGCAATCCACCAAGGCTCCATCGAGGAGCGCATCAAAAAGTGCATCGGCGAGATCATGCAACGCCCGCCCGAGGACTTCAAAAACTCTGACCGACTCGACCATGACATCGGCTGCGACTCCATCGATTTGCTCGAAATCGTAATGTCAGTTGAAGGCGAGTTCGACATCGAGATCAGCGATGAGGACGGCGAGAAGCTGCTGACGATCCAACAGGCTATCGACTACGTGACGGCGAAGGTTTCCTAAGCCACGGCGGCTCCTGAGCATCTAGATGCCGGTCTGGTGCGAAACCAGTGACAGCCGGGAAAAGACCGAGAGTTGCGAGCCTCTTAATACGCTGACGGCGGGAAAGACCGCGCCCTGAGCGGTGGCGATTCTCCGTTGCGGACACGCGGCGGTAAATAGACCTGGACGGGTAGAGTCGCTAACACTGAGGACCATCCCTACACACAATTAAGGAGTGCTTCATGACCCCCTCAATCCGAATCTGCATCTACCTGATGGATGACCCCGCTGACCACTTGCTCTCCGAGACAGAGCACGACCTCACCGTCTACGAAGACGCAGGCGGCCAGCTCAAGGCCTACGTGGACTACCACGGCGCGATCCTGCCCGTACCTGTGGAATCGGCGGCGCTGGAGGTGTGGCTTGCGAAGACGCGGGAAGAGGCTGTGCTGACGGCGGCGGGGGTGTGATGAGCGAGACGACAAATTGGGCGCCGGAGCGCATCTATCTCCAGCGCGAGCAGGGCGAATTTGGCTCGCACACCTGGTGCGAGGATTCGGTCGGCGATGGCGATCTTATCGAAGAAGTCGCATATGTCCGGGCAGATGCCGCGCCAAAGTTGGCCGTCTGGTATGGGCCGATGCCAGAAAGCAACGGCAAGACGAACTGGACGGCCATCCTCCACAACGGCGACATCGCCACGGGCATCACGCTCGACCGCTCGGAATACCCTGATCGAGTGAGGTATGAGGCGGATCGTGCGCGCTGGCTAATTGGCGAGCTCGCTGAGGAACCATTCATTCTGGACTATGACGCCGACAAGCACAGCGGCTATGTGCCGCCTACGCCGAAGCCCCGCTTCCCTGAAACCTTCTGCTCGTCCTGCGGTAAATCGCTAGGTGCAGGGGACTCTGGTGTATCGCATTGCGGAGATCACGAATGATGAACGAATTTACCGCCGACGACATGAGATTCAAAAAGATCCACTCACTCCACGTGGGAGTTTGCATCGGTAGCGCTGCGGCGTTCCTGGTATTCGTGGCCCTTGAAGAGATACCCGGATTCCTTGACATGGTTTGGTCTGTATTGGGGGTGAAGTGATGGACGACGACATTCTGGATTGCCGCCGCACGCCGAGAACGCTCAACGAAGCATTCGGCCCCGGCAGCAAACTTCATCTCGAAGAGGAAAGCAGCCTCAAGGGTTGGCTCTGGGCGATCTTCTACGGCGCGTGTATCGGAGCGGGATGGTATGCGCTTGTGGCGCTGAAGGCGGGAGCATGAGCTACGCCAGATGGAGCAATTCGAATTGGTACGCGTTCGATAACGTCAACGGCATGTTTTCGCTGTGGCACGTCGGTTTGGGCGATAACCCCAATTTGGCCTATGAAGACCTTCGCGATCACCGCGACGCGGGCACGCTTGATGTGCTGTTGCGCGCGACGTTCCCTGGCGTCGATGACGATGATGTCGCTGAGGCTATCAAGATCATCGGCCGGGCATTGGAGGAGCGATGAACTTCCTCGCCAAAATCTGGCTCGGCCTATTCATTTCCCTCGCCACCGTGATTAGCGCGATGGCTTGGCACATATATGGAGTCAACTAAATGAGCACAGAACTCACCGTTGCACAGCGCGCTGCCGTAGCGCTGAAATCGGCCCAGCATGAGCAGGAATTGAAAGCGCTCGCAACGAAGTACGCGGACATCACCGAGATCGTCAACGGCGCGGGCCGCGATCAAGCCCACGGTGCCATGATGGAACTGGCCAACCGGCGCGTCGCCATCACGAAGGCCGGGAAGGAGGCGCGCGATGATGCCAACGCGTTTTTGAAGGCGGTCATTGCTGAAGAGAAGCGCCTTGTTGGCCTCATAGAACCCGAGGAAGGGCGCCTCCGCACCCTGCGCGACGCTTGGGATGCCGAGCGCGAACGCGAGAAGCAAGCCAAAGCCGCCGCCGAGAAAGCGCGAGTAGACGGTATCCGTCAGCGCATCGCCGAGATCCAAGCCATCCCGGCGATGCTGGTAGGCAAGCAATCGGAAACCATCGCCGCAGCGATTGAGAGCTTGGAGGTGGTCGAGATAACGCTCGAAGCATTCGCGGAGTTTGCCGGCGAAAGTCAGATGGTCAAGATCGCCGCCGTCGCCAAGCTGGGCGAGATGCTGTCGGCTCAAATCGCGCACGAGCAGGAGCAGGCCCGGTTGCAGGCAGAACGTGAGCAACTGGCCCGCGAACGCGCCGAGGCCACCGAACGAGAGCGCATCGCCGCAGCAGCGCGGGCAGAGGAAGAACGCAAGGCACGCGAGGCCCGGGAAGCGGAAGAGGCCCGTCTGCGCGCCGAACGCGAGAAGCATGAGGCTGAGTTGCGAGCGCAGCAAGAATCCCACGAACGCCTTATGGCAGAGCGCCAAGCCGAACTTGATCGCAAGCAGGCGGAGATTGATCGAAAGGAACGTGAGCAGCGCGAGCGCGAAGAGGCTGAATCGCGCGTTAAGCGCGAAGCGGAGGAGCAAGCAGCGCGCCAAGAGGCGGAGCGTATCGCAGCCGAGCAGGCAGCAATAGAGTACCAGCGCATCGCCGACGAACAAGTCGCAGCCGAAGCAGAGCGCCAGCGCACCGCCAAGATTCACGATCTGTTCCAACCGCAGGCCGAACGCGAGCTAGAGGAAATGGTGACGATCACCAAGGCCGAATACGAACGCCTTTGCGAGCGCGATGAATGGTTGTCATGCCTTGAAGCGGCTGGCGTCGACAACTGGGAAGGGATGGAAGAAGCCATTCGAATCCGACGAGAAGAGGAGGCAGCGTGAGTAACGCTTTGCAGGTAATCACTCAAGAGAGATTGAAAGAGTTGCTTTTCTATGATCCCGATACCGGCCTGTTCATGTGGCGTCGAGATCACTTTTGCGCCAAAGAGGGAATGGTTGCCGGAAGCAGAGCGGGAAAGCAATACATCCGAATCCGGGTAGACGGGAAAGGCTATTACGCACATAGGCTCGCCGTGCTCTATATGACCGGTGAGATGCCGCCGCGATCAATCGATGTCGACCATATCGACCTCAATGGCCAGAACAACCGCTGGCTGAATCTTCGTTGCGTGCCGCACGCTCTGAACTTGCAGAATCAGAGAGAAAAAGGCGCGAACCGGAAGAATCCTAGCAGTCGCCTCTTGGGTGTTTCATGGAAGAAGGAAAAGGGAAAATGGGTGGCCGTTATTACGGTTTCCGGTCGCCAGAAGCACCTAGGCTACTTTGACGATGAACATCTGGCCCATACCGCATATGTGACTGCTAAACGCAGTTTGCACAAAGGAAACACGCTATGACTACGGCAATCGTACCGTTTCAGGAAATGGAGAGCATGGCCTCCTACATCGTCAAATCGCGCCTATTCGGGGCGAAGGACGAAGCCCAAGCCATGAGCCTGATGTTGCTAGCCCAAGCTGAGGGAATGCACCCTATGGCGGCCATTCAGGATTTCGACATCGTTCAGGGGCGCCCGGCACGCAAAACGCATTCGATCCTTGCCCGATTCCAGTCGGCGGGCGGCACGGTCCAATGGGATGAGATCAGCGCTAGCCGTGCATGCGGAACGTTCTCCCACAAGCAGGGCGGATCGCTGAGGGTTGAATGGACCATCGAGCAGGCAAAGCGAGTTGGCCTGACTGGCAAGGACAACTGGAAGAACTACCCGCAAGCCATGCTCCGCGCACGTTGTATCGCCGAGGGAGTGCGAGCCGTCTATCCCGGCGCTATCGGCGGCATGTTGTCGGTCGAGGAAGCGCAGGACGTGGTAGCAGCCCCGCCGCGCGACATGGGCGCAGCCAACGAGGTGACGCCCGCGATCGACCTTCGCAAGAAGTGGCTCGATGCCGTAGCGGCAGCAACGACGAAAGACGGCCTCCAGAAAGTCTGGAAAGACGGGCTGGCAGAGATCAAGCCGACCGGAAACATGGACGTCTATCATGCGATCAAGGCCGCCGTCGAGAGACGCAAGAGCGAACTGAATCAGCCGCCGCCCGATGTGATTGACGTGCAGGCGAAAGAGGTTGGCCGGGAACCCGGCTCTGATAACGATTTTGTTTCGGCAATGGATGCCGCAGGAGACATGCAATGACAGTCTGGATTGAATGTGCCCAAGGCACGGACGAATGGAAAGCCGCCCGGTGCGGAGTCATCACCGCGTCGAAGTTCAAGGACGCCTGCGACAAGCTCAAGAGCGGCAAGCCGTCTGCGAAGGCGAATACCTACGCCGCTCAGGTTGCAATGGAGCGCGTTACCGGCAAGCCATCCGATGAACAGTTCGTGACGTGGCAGATGAAGCAGGGCACCGAGCGCGAGCCGATGGCGCGACTGGAGTACGAATCGCTGACCGGAAATCTTGCGTCGGAATCAGGGATCGTCCTGACCGATGACCGGCTGTTCGGCTACTCGTCGGACGGGTACGTTGGCGACGACGGGATCATCGAAATCAAGAGCCTCGCTAGCGCCGAAAAGATCATCGAGATCTGGCGCAATCACAACCCCGAGGACTACATGCACCAGATTCAGGGTGGGCTCTGGATCACCGGCCGCAAGTGGGCCGATTTCATCATGTACGTGCCTGAGCTCGAGTCGGTCGGAAAGCAACTGTACTACCAACGAATCGAGCGCGATGAGTCGTTCATCGGGCAGCTTGAAGTTGACCTGATGCAGTTTGCGTCCACGGTCTCGGAACTCGAAGCGGTGCTGCGCCAGCAAGCCGCGTAACGATCACGCTCCACCCATAGCAGACCGCTAGGCGATTTCGCGGGTCCGGTCGTAAGTCTGTGGGTGGGGCGTCCTAAATCCATGAGCCCAAAAATCAAGACATGCCGTTACTGCCAGCAGCCAGCAAAGCTCTTGCGGCTTGGCGACGACGGCTATCCCTACCAGCGTGATTACGGCCCGATGTACGTGTGCGCGCCGTGTAGCGCATGGGTAGGCTGCCACCCTGGCACGACAAATCCGCTTGGCGGCTTGGCGAACGCCGAATTGCGCCAGTGGAAGATGAAAGCGCACGCTGCATTTGATCCACTCTGGCAGGCAAAGATTCGGCGCGATGGATGCTCGAAAGGCGTTGCGCGCAGGGCTGGCTATCGCTGGCTATCGGAACAGCTAGGCATACCACCCGAAAAGACGCACATAGGCTACATGAGCGTCGAAGAGTGCCAGCGGGTTGTCGAGATTTGTGAGGCCGTCAGAAACAAATAACCCTTCAAATGAGGTGAGTGTGAGCGAATTCGCCATACCGCAAATCGTGCGCCATAAGGCGAGCGGAGACCTTCTGATTACCAGAGAGCGATATCAGGCCAACAAGTGGGGGCCGGCAGGCTATCGCTGCTCGCCTATCGCCAACAGCAATACGACGATGGGATATGTCGATGACGATCTTGAATTGCCGCCGCCGCGCAAACCCGGCGTATTCGATTATGACCTCGACATCGTGCCGAGGGCGCAGGGTGCGCTGGATTGGGAGCATGTAGAGCCCGCGCGTCTTGATCTGACTCTTTCGAATGTCACTGCCTGCGCTGGTTGGATTGCTTACCCGCACGTGGCATGGGTAAAGAAGCCCGGAAGCAGTTACAAGGCACGGGCGCGTCTCTTTCTCAATACAAGCCAATCTGGCGGCTACACAGGGCAGGCGCATGCGTTGGTCTACGAAAGTTCGGCGAATCGCTATCCACAGAACCTACGGGACGCAGTGGTAAACGCTGCCGTGAAAGCGACGCACAACCCGAAAGAGCCTGTAGGGAATCTAGCGGCAGCAGTGCTGGAAATGGAGGCTACTCCATACCACAAGCGCGAATGTGCATTGCCGTCCGCATGGCTGCTGTCAATCTGCAAGCACGAAGTTATCGATTCAAGCACCGCGGAAAGTCGCATGCGCGGCTGGCATCCAGCGCGTTGCTCGAAGTGCGGCATCAACCTGTCGATCGATTCGAGCGACTGAACACCAACCATTGAGTGAGACGAGAATGAGCGCAACGTACGACGCAGAAGCCGCCGAAGACACCCGGCAAATGAACATGATCCTCGCCAGCTTTCAGCGCGACGGGATTGCAACGAAGACTGACGCGGAGAAGGTCTCCTATCTGTCTGCCGGATTGCTTGTCAGCTATCAACTGATCCGCAGCGTCGCTGGCGACGAATGGGTGAGGGGTTGGCTCGAAGCCGCGCTGCACGACGTGACAAATAACCCATGTGCGGTCGAAATCCGCAAACCTTCCTGAGGCGAGGACAGACCATGATCACCGAAAAGAGCCGCGCTGATGCGCTGACCGAAGCAATCATGGAGCAGGCGCAGGTGTACGCATCCGCCTGGTCGCTCATCGGCGGCCCGTTCGACGACGGTAATGCGCTCGAAACGGCGGAGCAAGAAAAGGCCGAGCTGCGCAACCTCGTCGGCGAGACGATCGCGACGCTCGAACAACCACCGATGCCTGTCGAGCAGCACGAAGCAGCGCCGGCCGCCCCTCGCACTGAGATGGTGGGAGCGGTGCCGAACTGGCGCGAGCTTTCCCGTCGCCTGTACGTCGAGTTGTTCCACTGCGATCAGCAGATGTGCTCGACGTTCGACGAAGATGGCGAACCGTACTGGTTTCAAGGCGCGACCGTTCGCGATGTTCTCGCCGATGCGAAAGCAGCGCTCGAAAGCACGCCTCCCGCAGATGCAGCGGCAGCGCCGCCCATCCATGAAGAACTGGAGGCGCACAAGCGAATGCTCGGCGAAGCGTGTCGCGACCTCGGCTTGATCCACGAAGCGCTCGGCCTCGACCACGACGATGCGGGCGGCGCAGCACCGATCCTCGATGCCATTACGGAACTCAAGGCGCGCGCAGATGCAGCGGCAGCGCCGGCGCGATACTTCGTCTACGACAACGAATGCGGCTACGAGGTATTCGATACCGACGAGGAGCGCGCCAAGGCACATCAAGCGGCAATCGATGGATACCTCGACGACGGCTGGTGCGGGGAAGTGACTAGCGTCGTGTCAGGCATTGTCACTCATCACACAGTCAAGACGGACGTGGAAACGAAACCGGCTCCATGCGTCAACCACCCGGATCATGACGATGAGGATTGCGACGCATGCGCCGCATGGAACGAGTGGCCCAACCACGAGTTCGATGAAATATGCCGCTACGTGCCTGATCCGATCCCCGCCCAACCCGCCACTCTGGCGCTGACGGATGAGCAGATCCTCGAAGCGTTCGCGAAGCGGCACATTCACGTCTACGGCGAGGATGGCGAAGTGCGGCCGATTGGCAATGCGGTAATTAAAGCCGCCCGCGCCCTTCTCAACGGAGCCAACCATGCCGAATAACCTGAAAGCCAAACTCCGCCGCGTCATGGACCTTCTCGATACCGAACTGGGCGACTCTGACCCGATGGTCGAGGGCATGACGCAAGAGGAAATCGAGGAAGAATGCCCGGTGTTCGCGGCCATGCAGATCGTTGTCGCTCTCTGGCAAGAAGCGCCCGACGAAGAAGCCAAGTCGACGGACGCCGACAAGCTCGACGCCGAGCGGTATCGGTGGCTGCGGCAGCAGCACTGGAACGAAGCAGACATGTTCGTGGTTGCTGGATCGAAATCTCAGGTTTACCTGGGCACCGACTGTCCAAGCTGCGACCGGCTCGACGCTGCCATCGACGCCGCCCGCGCCCACTCCACCAACCGGAGCGGAGGACAACATGCGTGACTGGATCATCGTGGGTGCCATCGTCGCCGTGTTCGCGTTCGGCGTGAAGAAGTGCACCGATACGGAGTGGTATCAGGAGGGCGAGCGCCAGACGGCGGCGCAAGAAGCCGCCGAGCGCCAGCCGCACGTCATCCGCGAGGCGGATGGCTGCAAGGTGTACGCGTTCAAGGCCAACGATAGCCTGCACTACTTCACACGCTGCTCGAACAGCACCGTGGCGACCGAGCGCAACTGGCGCGAGCAGCAAGGGAAGCGCACCGTGGACAAGCGAGAGACGATCACGACGGGCGATGGCGCGGGAGAGAGCCGATGAGCACGCGAACCCTCATCGAGATCAATCATGACCGGCCCGCGCCCAAACGCATCATGCGGCCGTGCGAATGGGGCCTTCTCGGAACCGTCCGTGATCTCGAAACGCAGATGGGCACCGTGGAGGCATACAACCGCCTCTGCGATGCCGCCCAGAGACTGAAGGCGAAGATCGACGCGGGTCAAGCAGAAGCGCAGGGTCGCATGTGGGCCACCGATCCGAAGTGGATCTACCCGGCAGGGGGCGAAGTATGACCACGCGCGCCGAGTTTGAGAAGTGGTGCGACCTGACAGAACGCGACTCGACTGATCGGGACTTGTTCGCCGCATGGGAAGAATCGCGCACCGCAGCGCTGGAGGAAGCTATCACCATCCTCGAAACATACCAGGTAAGCGTCGGTAACAGCGCAGCCGGTGAGATCGCATGCGAAATGACAATGGCGAGCTTGCGCGAGATTCGGGACGAGATCCGCGCCCTCGCAAAGTCTGAAGGAGAGAAAACGTGAATACTGCCGGAGAAATGATAAATCGACTGCGCGAAGATTATGATTACCGAATCAAAATCACATCTGCGCCATATCGCGGTGCAGTTTCACGCCTACCGATCGAAGCCGCCGATCTGATCGAGCAGCAAGCCAGCCGCATTGCCGGGTTAGAGGCCTCCCGCATCGCCTACGCCAGCGAATTCCCGCTCGACGCCGAGGGATTGCCTGATGTGGGCAACATTCACGCGAACATTCGGGCGATGAAGACGCGGGCTGCGGAATTGGCAATTCATCTTGATTTGATGACGAAGGAATTCGTCCGCATGTACCCACTTTATTACTACGCCGAACCATGGGCGCATGACCGAAACCAAGTGCTGAAGGCTGCACTGGCCGCTCTCAGCCAGAAGGAGGCGAATCATGAGTGATAAGCCAGTCTTGCATGCACGTCAGATCATTGAATCCTTTGACGATATGATCCGAGGCATTCAGAAGCATTCCAATATTGATTTCGCCGCTTTGTTGGGGGCGTTGCACGAACTAACTAAGCGCTATGAGTATGAGCGCCGTCTTCTATGGATTGAAGAGAGCGAGAAGCGAGCCAAAGAGCAGAAGGAAGCGAAATGATCAAAACTACCGGTGCCGAATGGAAGGCGTTCAATGCGGACAATGCCTATTGGGGCGAGTTTTACATGGAGGACGAGGTTATTACGGTCAATGGTGAGCCCGTCGACGAATACTCGTTTGATGTCGACACGCTCAACGATGCCGACAAGGTGACTGTGGACGGCGGATGGGTCGCCGATCAGGCTGCCGACTCAGACAAGGAATACAACCTCAACACGTTCTTTCAGCGCTGGCGCAAGCAACAGACGACCGAGTTTCTGTCCGTCGAAGTGCCGAAGGAAAAGGCTGATGCCGTGCGTGCTGCCATCGTTGCGGCGGGAGGAAAGGTGAAATGACCGACGCACAACTAGACGAGCTGGAGAGGCTGATTCGCACCAGCAAGCAACCGGCGCAACCCATTTCGGGCGCAACGGCTCTCGCCCTTATCGCAGAGGTGAGGGAGTTGCGGAGGGATGCAGAATCATGGCGCGCTCACATGCGCGAAGTCGAGCATGTGCGGGATCTCGAGTGCAGAGGGTTTGGGCGAGATGGCGCCTTGGCTCAGGGAAAGGAGGGCGCATGACTGAATGGAAACCGATCAGCACGGCGCCGAAAGATGGCTCTGAAGTGCTTCTGTATATTGGCGCTCCATGGTCAAAAATCGAGAAGGCCCGATGGTATGCGCCATGGTCGAATTGGCAGTGCGGCGTCATTCCAAGCGATCCCGTCCGAGAAGAGTATTTCGGCATCGGAAGCTCGGTTCCGACGCACTGGATGCCGTTGCCTTCTCCGCCGGAGACGATATGATCCGCGCCCGATTCCAGGTCAACGAGGACGATCCTCGCCCGGTCAACTGGCCGATCAAACATCCGTATTGGGTAACCGGATATGGAGACGATCACGCAATCATCGTGGCGTATGCGGATGATCTTGGCGAGATCATGCGTAACTGGCCGGATGCTCGTAAGTTCAGCTTTGTGTACGAGGCGACGGAATACACATTTACGGACCGGTTTGAGTGGCCGGAATGGTTTAAGGAGTTGCGATGAAAGACCTGGAAGAACTGAAGGCCGAACTACATTGGGCCATCGTCAATAACGAGGATCGCCCCCGCACAGAGGCAGCGCTTCTGTGGGCGATTGAGGTGATTGAAGAGTTGGAAGAGAAGGGAGAGGAAGCGTGAGCGAGTCGAATCAGGTTGTTGATACAAAATTGCGCAACGGAATCAACGGGATCCCGCTTTATCGCGTCCGCTGCCCATATTGCTCGAAGGTCAATACATTCCAGTGGCAGGACGGGATCGAGATTTTCGGAGCACAAGCCAGCAAGGTGTTGACGTGCCACTCAGACTATAAGGAACACGATTGGGGTGCATGCACCGCCTACGGCGGATGCGGACGATCATATGCATTCTTTCCGAGCGTCGAGATCGCCGGGGAAACCAAGAAGATCGAAGGGGAGGAGGCGTGAAAGCCCAATTCAAAGCCGAGAAACCATCCGATATCCAGATGACCATGACGCTCACGATGACGCTGGGCGAATGGAACGAGATCGCAGATCACCTGACCGATACACGCCACTACCGGCCAGACGGGAAGTTGCTGGATGCGATCAGGACGATGGCGCGAAAGGCTGGCACCCACTTTGACGAGGTGGGCGAACTGCCGTGATCGAAGCAGCCGCACGAATCTTAGAAATCACCAGGAAAGACTGGAGAATTTATCGATGAGCGATCTCGTTCGACAACTGGAGCCCCAGTTCAAGACTCCACTCTTGCCATTGGAGGTGGTGCGGACAAACTTCTTCCCGCATCTCTCTGCGGACTCGTTCAACCGGCGCGCAAGAGCAAACGATTTGGGCTTTCCGGTCATCAGCGCCGAGCGCTCGCAGAAGTCCGCGATGTTCGTCCACATTGACGATCTGGGCGCCTATCTGGAGGCCCGGTGCGCCGTCGCGAGACGGGAGCATGCCATGCTGGTCGGTGCTTAGGATTTACTTATTGACCGCCGAATCCCTTTACTGGCAGGGGTGTTTGGCCGAGTCATAATCGCCGCAAGCCGAGCGGCGAATCGATCGCCAGCGACAATTTTTCGAGCGAAGTGAAAGGATTTCGAGTGGAGGGGCGATGCTGGAGCGCAGCGCTAGGCCGGCATTGGGAGGGGTGCCCGACTCTGGTTTACAGAGCCGGGGTTGTATTGCGGGTTTACCAGGCGGAATCTGTGCGCCCGCAAGGAATCGACCGTTTTTAGCTGATTATTGGTCGAAACCGTGCGGGCATGGGGTTTAGGCTGTGACACCAGCGAACTGCGCCAGCGCCGCCTTCGTCGTGGCATACCCGTCATCAATCAGTCTCTGACGGATAGCGGTCGGCATGTTGCGATCCAGGCTGGATGCATACCCGGTCTGAACCCGAACGATGGTAGCGCCGTTCTTCGTGTCCAGCGCCACGTGCGAGTCTTCATTTGACGCCAGCAACAGATCGATGATCCGAGGCGCGAGCGTGGCGAGACCGTATGAGCCGGGTTTGAGCGCCGAATCATCCGACTCCAGATAGATGCCCACGCGCGGTGCGTAGTCGGCCGTCAGGACGCTGGCCGGCACATTGTTGCAGCACCCGCCATCCACCATCAGCGCATCGCCATATGCCACTGGCGCGAACACGATAGGGATAGATGCCGAGGCCCGGGCCGCGAGCGCGATTGGTGCATCCGATGTCGTGGCGCGCGAGAACACGAATTCTTTCTCGGTCAGCAGATCCGAGGCGATCACCTTCAGATCGACCGACAGATCGGCGAACGTCTTGCCTTCCGTCTGCTTGGTGAGGAAGTCGAGCAGTGTCTCGCCTGAGCAGAAAGCCTGTTTCGAGATGAACGCCCACGGTGAGAACGACATCATGGGCGACCAGTCCATCGTCATGCACAACTGGCGAAGATCGGCCAATGACATGCCGGAAGCGTACAGGCTCGCGACGATCGAACCACCGGAAGTCCCGGCGAGTTCAATTACCTCGTAGCCCGCATCCTCGATGGCCTGGAGCGCGCCCAAATGCGCACCCAGGCGAAAGCCCGATCCGCTCAGGGCGACGCGAATGGGCTTCTTCATTACTGGCTCGCGGCAACGGGCGCGGATGCAGCAACGGCACCGGAGGCGGGCGCAGCCGCCTGAGCCGCAGCATACTGAGCCACCGCAGCATTAAGCGCCGTTTGCATGCTCAACACGCCAAGCATGATGAGCGTCTTGTCGTTTTGCGGCAGCGACGATGCATTGACGAGTTTCAGCGATGCCGGAATGGCCGTGTTTGCGAAGTCCGTTACGCTCGTCACGCTGATCGACTGATGCAGCGCGCAGAACGTGTTCGTGTCGTTGTAGATCTGGTCGACGATCGCGGCCTGGTCTGCGGGCAAGCTTGCTTCGTCAGACTTCGCCGTGGTGAGCGTCGGCATGGCGACGTTGCAGGCGATACCGACTTGCGTGTGGACGGTCGCGAGAAGTTGGGCGGGGGATTGATTGGCGGCGGGATTCGACGCGCAACCGGCGAATACAACAGGCAGCAGAAGTCCTGCCGCGAGCAGCATGAGTTTCTTCATGATGGATTCCTAGTGGAGGATCTTGGCCGCCGAGATGGCGGTATTGGAGATGGCCGCGGCGACATCAGATGCAGCAGCCGCAGCAATGGCTTGGCCGCCGAAGGCCTGCACGTCGACCTGGTTGAGGGTGATCTGGTAATTGTCGCCAGTCTTCGTGAAGGATGCGTTGACCGTGGCCGCTTGCTTGCCCGAATGAACCGTGAGAGTGCAGCAGCCAGTAACGGTGCCACTCGAATTCACGAGGGGCGAGACTTCATATACGTCGACGCCCGCATACCACGTCGATGCGCATCCGCCCAGCATCAGTGGCGCGAGGCAGAGCAGGGCGGCGCGAATCATTGCGCAGCCGGAACGCCGAACTTCTTGTCGAGGATCGCGTTGACCTTGTGGCCGACATAGACGAGGCCGGCGGCAAGGACCGGGAGGGCGGCTTCGGGGACTGGATGGCCGATGCCAGTGAAAAACCACTGTACCAGGGCCATGACCGAGCCCGAGGCGACGCTGATACCGCCGCTGACGATAGCGTTACTCATTTGTGCTCCTTGGTGGATATTTCGTCGGGCGTGAAGATGAACCCCGCCTGACGCGGGTAGCATTGAAAAACAAACGTGGGCAGGCTTCTGTGGTGAATGCCATGCGTCGATGAGCGGTGAAACTTCTCCGACAGCGGCAGCATGTTCTGCGGGGAATCAACAAAGGTATCGGGTTTGGCCGGGTCAAACGAATACCAGTCAAAGCCTCGAGCCTCGGTGATCTTGCAGATCATCCAGACTGCCGATTGCTCAGCCGGGAAAGTCTCGCCAGTGGGCTGATCGGTGATCGGATCGAGGACTGGAATCTCGGTGATTTCGCCCGTTGCGATGGCCTTCACGGCGACCCAATCCACGGCAAGCATGTCCGCTTCTTCACAGAACACATGGTGATACTCGGGGTTTGGCTGTCCACTGATTGCGCAACGCAGACCGGCTTTGTGTCCCGCCGCCTTCGTGTGGCGGAAGGTTGCCGATTCCGTGCGCGGCGGATGGTCAGGGAAGTACTCGACCTCGGCGATTGTCTCGGTGACGATATGCTCGTGCGGAATAGCGGGTGCTTGAGTCATGGCAGAAAAGAAAAACCCGCCGAAGCGGGTTTGTGGGGCTGGGGCGATTATGTGGGTGGGTTTGCGCCCACCATGAAAAAGCCGCCCGAAGGCGGCTGATATGCGGTTGGAGGATCGCGTCAGATTGTGACGCCGTACAGCGAAGACATAAGCGTCTTGAGCCAGGTGTAAATCGTGGTGCGTTCGGTCGTGCTAAGGCGACGGTTGTAGGCCATGATGGCATTGATTCGAACGGGGGAACCGAAGCCGCCAGTACCTCCACCAACGGCAGATCCAGCCCGGTAAGGTGAGCTCATGTCGATGGTGTTTGTATTATTCGTCGCGGTCCCAGACGTCCCGAGCGTCATGTTCTGGATCTGACGTACACCGTCCGAGGCAGAGATAGTCCCGATGAGGCAGTATGGCGTGGATCCATATCCGTTGGAGATACCCGAAGTGGACGCAATGAGCTCAACGGATGCTGACGGGGTGGCTGCCGTCACGTATGACCTGTCGTATCCAGGAACCATTATAGACGAAGTGTAGTTGTCGACATACAGACCTCTGGAAAACCCATTGAGACCAGATGTAGCCAAGGTGGTGCCGCCAAAGTTGGACAGGATGAATGACCGCCTGCCGGTCGTGTACGTCGGCACGTTAGCAATACCGATTAGTGTGAGCTCAACGCTGTCTTGTAACCCAGTCTGTAAATAGTCAGTCAGTGTACCCGGGAACGTAACACCAGTAGAGTCATATACCGGGGGCGTGACAGAAGTAACGATGCCGTTCGGTCCGCATCCGTTCCTGGCGTAGTTTTTCGCACACTGCGCCGCGCTCGTATTGAGGAACGAGAGAAGCTGCAGACCATTTGCAACAGGCGGCGTCACGTATTGAGCAGTCGCCGAGTAGTTTGCTGAGCTGTCTTGGATGACGATCATTATCGCCTCACTGAATTTGAAGATTGAATGGCACGCACCAGTTCCAGAGTGGGTAGGGCGCATTGACGAGCGTCGTGATGTTGGAGGCGGTGTATTGGAACGTGGACTGGTAGATATAGTTATCGCCCGCGACCCACGTATCCGAGTCGCATAGATTCCCACCAGCTTCAGTGCTATCGGCGTACCAGCAATAAGCCGTACCAATAGGGTTGCGGGCCAGCGTTAATTCCACGATCGTGTCGAACACGATGCGTTTCGAGAGGACGGGGATCAAGCCGAATGTGTCGCCCACGCGGAATCCGCCGTCCGCATCCGTTTCGGCGTTATAGCCGTTGTACCACGCCAGCCATTGCAGTGGCGGTTCCGGCACGAGGAAGTCGATAGCCACCACGCTGTCGCGCAGCGTAGCGCTTCGCGGGCTGAGCGGCTGCCAGCGGCGACGCAGCACCTGTGTGAGATACCAAACCTTCGCGTACTGCGCCGCAAGCCAACGGTTGCCATTGTTGTCCATGTGGATGCCTAGGTCAGTGACCGGATAACGCGGACCGACCACGAAAATCTCGTCCGGACGAGCGAGACCGAGATTCAACTGTGCCTGCGGCACCTGATTGACAGCTGCATATGCGGTCCCGGTTCCACTACCAGGCAAGTAGGATCCGACCGACGTGCAGTACATCGGAGGGGCGAGCTTCTGGCCGCTGATAGCCATGAGGTCGCCAGTCGCATCGTTGTAATACTGGTTCAGGTTAGCCTGGTAAGTCGTGCTCGGCGTAACGTTGGAATCCGCTTCGCCTTGATCCCATTGCAATGCCATGACTTGATAAGCCGTCGAGCCGGCATTCGTTTTGGCCTGAGTCGCTGCACCTGTTACGCGTCCCCAGTAACTCGGGCTCGCTGACTTCAGCAAACCGGCAATAGAGAAGCCGCCGATCCCCACCGTCGTCCCGATCATGATGCGCGAGGGGTCGGTCGTCACGCTGCTACGCATGTTGAGCAACCGCTTCGCGTTATTGGCGAAGCCCTCAACGATCGTTTCGCCCGTGTACGTAGAGCCTGGTGTGAAGCCCGCAACGTCTGCATCGGTATACACGGAAGTCGCACTCTTCGGCCATGCCGGCACGGCAACGAGCGGCGTGAAAGCGCCACTGCCGACTGGCGAGAAGGTGTACACGCCAGCCCCGCCCGACGTGCCAACACACAGGCCCATCATGACGTTGCCGTCGTAGTTCGTCCGTGAGATACCAGGCCATGCCTGATAGCCGCAGGAATTGCTCTGGCCGTTCGTCAGGATGTGGTTGTAGCCAGTCTGAACGAACGTCACCTTGTTGTTGTAATGCTCCTTCAGGCGATTGGCCGCCGCGACGTTATCCGCGTTGCGGGCGCGATAGAGCATGTCGTCCTGTGCACTCGATACCGGTGTGGCCGCCATCAGGACGCCATCTGGGCGCACATATGACCCGAGCAATCCACCGACGAACCCGTAGCTCCCGATGAGTGACATCGGCAAGCCGCCCGCCGTCGACTTCGCATTCAACTGCCCGGCTGTGATGCCGTTCACCGAATCGACGCTGACGGCATCGTTATTACCCGTCCCGCTTGTCGAAAGGGTCGTCTTGCCGAGCGTCAGAGCCGGCGTATTCAGGCTACCATCCTTCAGGATTTCGGCGAGCTGGAAGCCATACTGATCGAGCACTGACCATGCTCGCTGATCGCCGTTCGCGGACAGATTCAGCAGATAAAGCATCGCATTGAGCGCCTGAATGGCCGCCTGCGTCGCAAGCGACACGCCTTGCGCCTGCGGCGTTCCAGCATTGTTCTTGTACAGGTCGATGCCGCCTGTCGTCGTGTTGACGACCCAGTACATCGCGCTCGCCGCGACACCGGATGGGACGATCGTCGCGCCGGATGACGGATACGGCCCGAGTGCAGACTGGATCGATTGAACGAGGCTGGCTGAATTGGCGGCGGCTGTTGCGCTTCCCGAAGCACTGCCTGCGGCGCTATTGGCCTGCGCCGCCGACGTACCAGCGTTACTTTCGCTCGTGGCTGCGGCCTGCTGGCTTGCGCTGGCCTGCGACGCGCTGGAAGCCGCCGCGCCCGCACTCCCCGCTGCCTGACTCGCGGCGAGTGTGGCGTTCGCCGACGCCGTTTGCGCGGTCGTGTCGTAATCACCCCACGCCGTGCCGCTGTAGATGCGCAGCTTGCCTTCGGTGGTGTTGAAGTACTCCGCGCCAGCCAAGAGGGGATTGCCGTTGCCGTCAACGGTTGGGTCTGACGCCAACTCGCCGAGGTATACCGCTTTGAACTGCGACAAGGCAGCCTGCATCGCGGCGGCTGTGGTGGACGCGCTCGATGCACTCGTGTCGGCATCGGCTGCACTCGCGGCGGCGGCATTCTGACTTGCAAGCGCCGCTGCTGCTTCGGTCGTCGCGGCTGAGGCGGCGCCGGTCGCAATTCCAGCCTGAGTCGTTGCGATGCCCGCTTCGGTCGTCGCGGTATTTGCCGCGTTTGTCGCAATCCCTGCCTGGGTCGTCGCCGTGTTCGCAGCACTCGTTGCAATTCCGGCCTGCTCAGTGGAAGTTGCCGCGTTCGCCGCCGAATTCGTGACCGCCTGCGTGATCTGCTGATTAACGGCGGGACTTAGCGTACCGAGTTGGATAACCTGTGTTTGACCGTTGAGGGTAATCGTGAGCGCGCTCATGCCGGAACCCTCGGTTCAAGATTTACGATGCCTTCGAGAAGACAGCCGGGAGTCCCGTCAGCCGCCACAAAGACGAGTTCATGTACGCCGAGTTTGAAGACTGGATACTGAGTCAGCAGGCCGGGGGCAGGGATGCCATACGAAGTCAGGGCCGCTGTATCGGTGCCTTCGATAATGATTTCGATGGTCCCTGCGGTGCCGCCGAGAATGATCCGGCTACCAGACGACGCCGTGCTATTGATCGAGAGCAGCGGAGCCATATTGACGCCCCGCGCGATGTTCATCGTCATTGACCAATTGGTGAAGTCCATTGGCTGACCGTTGTCGCCAGTCATGGTCATGACCGGATCGAACTGCGAACCTTGCCGCAGAGTGAAATTCCACGGTCCAGCGCCGGATGTCGTCGTGAGTGCCATGAGTGCGGACGTAAAAAAGCCCGCACACGGCGGGCTAGTGTTGGGTATCGGCTACAGAGATTTTTTGGGTTTATGCGCTATACGAATGAGCGAGCGCCCCGCCTGCTGCGGTGTAGTAGCCCTGGAGCGCCGCGATTGCGTTCGTGTGCTGTCCATATGGCGAGCCCGGGAGCGAGGCCCATATCCGCGAGCACAGCGCCACGGCATGCGCGAAATTGCCAGCGTCAATATCCGGTAGGGCATTGCACTCGCGGATCTGCTGGAGCGCGATCTTGTCCTGCGAGAGCGGGCTGAAGTCGCGCAGGTTGAGCATCTTCTGGTAGCTCACCCAGTAGCGGTACAAGAGCTGGTATCTGCCAGCGGCTGTGCTATTGAGCGCGCGATTCAGAATGTTTGGGTGCGTGGCATAGCTCGAGAACGTCAGCGGATGCGAGGGCGTAGAGCCTACGAGCACATTATAGCCATTGGCCGTAGCCGCCAGGAGATCGGGGCCGATTTCGGATCCGGCGATGACGTCGAGGAAAGCAACGCGGTTCGCGCCGCCGGCTTGGGCTGCGGTGATGATTGGCATAGTCCCCCTCCAGAAACACGAATTCAGGTATGCGACCCGGGCACCTTCCCGTGCGAGATCGCGTAGAGGAAGGAGGCCAAAGCGATGAATGGACCGAACCAGACGGCGAGTTTTCTGAGCACGCGGCCAGTCGTGATGAAGAAACCGGCGCCCGTTCGGGCGATCTTCAGCAGCTCCACGAGTTCCTTCGTGTTTTCCTCGACTCGCAATGTCGCTTCCGTATTGGCCGCCAACTCGGTTCGCCAATCGCCCGATTGCTGTTCGATCGTGCTCATGCGTTGCTCCAGCGCCTCAATGCGCTCGTGGTCGTGGTTCAAAATTCGGCCCCGGAAAAGAAAAAAGCCACCCGGAGATGGCTTGCACGGTACATAGATTCAATCAGCTAATCAAATCGGACGAAACAAAGCTCTTTCTGATGATCTCGCGTGACGAAATGGATGTCGTCGACAGTTTCGAGGCGGTTGCGTCGAAAATATTTAAGAAGAAGTGGGCGCAGGTAGTCCGGACGTCGCCCCACCTTGGGCGTCATAGAACGTTGACCATCTAGCATCGCTGCTCTCAACCGTTGCGAGATTCGGGTAAATCGATGCGTTTTGTGGGCTGGCGAAATATGTGACGATGGTCGACTCGGTTGAATCGCTGAATTGGACGATGATCGTTCCCATGGCTTAGAAAGTGTATCGATCAATGGATACATAGGCGGAAGTGAACGTGCCAGCCGTCACGGTAGCCAACCAATAAATAGTTTGCGCCGTTTCAATCAGCAGTTCCTTGAATGGTGTGACGTAGCTGTAACTGTTTGCAGAACCGTTACTAACAGCCAATTGCTGATACCCGAGTCCAGTAGCATCCGAGGCAACGTTACAGGTGAGATTGTTCGCGCTAGCACCTGTACACGACAGCCACCCTCCTACGGAGAGCGCATTTTTCGGGACAATGCTGGAAATCGATACCGACGTGAAGCTCGGGACCTGGGATGAGGACGAAACTGCTGTAGCACGCTGCAGATTGACAAGTCGATCGCGCTGCAAACCCTGAACAAACTGACTACTAGAGTTCGTTGGCCAAACACTCACCAGCGCGCTCGCCGTATACCCACTCGGCATATTCGCGCCGCCATACACATTCGGCGCAATCGCACTCGTCGCATTCGTCGCCAGCAGCGCAGCCGTCCCCGTCGTCGGATTGTAGATCGCATACAGCGCGACGAAACCCGATACCGGAGCCGACCCAGTATCCATCCCCCCCGCGCCAGTCGTCGCGAGGTTGATGGTTTTGCTGAAGCTGGGGAGGCAATAGCGCAGGCCACCGAGCGCCGTCTCGACGACGATCTCATCTGCGGTGAGCGTGGCCGATGCGCTGGCCGTCGTGACGCTCATCACCAGATTGCGCACAGAGCCGACTACGCCCGCGACCTGCCCCAACTGCACCGCATGCTGGCTTGCAGTGGCGGGGGCGATTTGGAGGGCGCCAGCGCCGGCCGCCAGAACATAGACGGACGAAGTCGAATTCCACGTAACGGTATAGAACCCGTTCGCTACGATTTCGCCACCCTGAAGCGCGGAACCTGCTTTGCCGTAGATCGGGTACGAAGTCCCGCCATTTACGGTCAGCGTTGACGCGCCGGTATTGGTATTCGCTGCCTTGAACGAAATCGGAGCACCAGATACTGGCGTCGAAAGGGAAGTCGGATTGAGCGTTACGATATGGCTGTTAGCCGTGCCGGTATCCGCGGCATAGTTGTACAGGTTCTGCTGGATCTGCTGCTCTTGCGTGAGATTCGTCATCGCGCCGGCAGTCGGCAGATTGGCCGCGGTATCTCCAGCGCTATACGCCGCAGCGACTGTGCTTTCCTGGCCTCGCTGGATCGTGCAGACATCGCCAGACCGGGCCGTGCAGTAGACGATTTCTCCCGGAATGCCAGTTGAGGCCGGGATGAACGTCATCCGGAAAAATTGCCCCGTAGTCGGGTTGGGGAAAAGAGACCCCGAACCCGGAGACAGAGTGACGGTCAGCGAGGTATTGCTGATTGCACCACCAAGCGTAGTCTGTGCGTTATTGGCAAACAGCTCGATCATTTTTTGTCCTTAAGGGCGTTTTTCATGCCTTCGGCGTCGCCGCGGCGCACGGCATCCAGATAGGCATCAATGCGCGAATCGCCTTCTGTCATTTCCTTGCCAACTGATTTAGGAATGCCGAGCTTGCTTTTTCCTTCGGCAGCCGCGTACATGGCCCTGCGTTGGGCCTCGCTTGTCCACTTGTGGGGCATGGTTAAACCGTGACGACGTAGGTGTATTGGAAGGGCAGTTGAACCGCGCCTGAATTGATGGCCGATTGAAGAACCGGAGCCAGTGCGAATGCGGACAATTGCATCGAGGTCGATGGCGAAAAATCTAGCGGCGTGGTGTTGTATGCGACTGTGTTATATGCCCCGCCACCGAATGTCCTGATATTGCTCAGGATGTTGATGTTGACCTGATCGGGTGATCCGAAGGTGACGCTGATCTGGTATGTTTGGTTGACGCCGGGATCAGTCCCGTTATCACCATTCAGGAATCGCATGATCCGACGCTTTAGCCATCGGACATTAAATATTCGGCCGTCGCCTTTATACAGATTCCACGTCAGGATTCGCTTGAAAATGTCATCCGTCGTGGCATAGAAGGTCGTCGGGCCAATGACATCTAGCCCGTTGTATTCGATCGTGTTATACGCCGATGTGTTGTACGCGCCGAGATACTTCGTCAGGCCGGATGGCAGAACTGGCCGGGTTTGACCGTAAATCCCTTGCGCTACCCAATCAAGCAATGATCCCGTAATCAACGATCCCGTATAAACCGGGAGATTGAGTTGATTGAACGTATTGACATACGTCTGGGTGATCGTGTTGTAGCTGCTGACGAATGCCTGAAGGTCGGAATCGTCGTTGTACTGCCAGTACAGATAAGACGGAATCGTTCCTTGCACCGTCCCCTGTACGTCATACGGCGGAACAGGATTCGACATGTTAGGCCTGGACTATGCTGATATTTGCGGCAGTGGTATACCAATAACTCTCTGGATCACCAGATATCACCGATGTCCCCGCATCTGGCAATGTCGAAATGCCATTTACCGTCACGGCGAAGGTGAGCGTCGTCAATTGCTGCGATGGCAGAATCGAGGAAATCGCTTCCTGGAATACCAGTTGAACCTCTAGCAGGTTGAGCGGCTGCCCCACCACCAGATTGTTGATGTAGTCAACAATGGCCGGTTGTCCCGCCTGGGAAATCGCCGCAGAGGAAATGTAGTTCGTGGCGAACGTATTCCATGTCACAACCATTCCGACCGTCTGCTGAGGCGGATTAACATACGTGATCTGGTACGTGTCCGGATAGTCCAGAATGCTCACGCTCACGTTACGCAGATTCGGCGTGACAACCCCGCCGCTCGTGTAGGTCGAATATCCAGTCGTATCCACTCCGATGCTGAAAGTTGTCTCAGTCAGGACCGTGATCGTGTAGCTATTCCCGTTGACCTGGGTCATGCCAACTACGTCATTGATCTGGATGACCTGCCCTGTCGAAAATCCGTGATTTAGATCGGTCGTCACGACACCCGGGTTTGCCTTGGTGATATTCGTGATCCCGAGAACCGACCCCGTAAGGTTGGAAATGTCGAACAGGCTCGTAAAGATCGCGTTGGCAACTTGATACGGATCGCCGCCACCGCAGATGATTTCCCACTGGTTCGACTGTTGACGCACAGAGACAAGCCGCGGCGAGACGCCAGAGACTTGCTGAAGAGCGGTGCGCAGTGCGGTCGGCATGCCCTGAGAGACAGCCAGGCCGGCCTGAAGCACGCGGGCCTGATAGGCCTCGACAGTCTCAACGCCAGTCCCCGGAACGCCAGTCTCAGGATTGGTGACGGTCAGAGTCACGCCGCTGGGGACTGAAGTCACTAGTTGAGTGACGGAATTTGCCGGGACCGCCCACGAGCCCGTCAGCTGCGCGAGGCAGTACACCGTGCCAGATTGCCCGCCAGTGCCGATGATCGCGGTATCCTGGACTGCATATTGGTAAGTCCCGTCCGATACCAGAAAACCTTGGGCGATCACAAATCCCGGACTTCCCGAGAAAATCACGTCAACGCTTGTGTTGAACCCTTCGCCTTGCGTGATGCCATACATCGCGCCGAGTTGACCCATGATGAATGGGTTTGCGCTGTTCGGAGAGATGCTGTTGACGAGTTCGACCAGCGCCGAATCACAAAGGGCAATCGCGCCGACATCGGTACTCGAGATGTCTTCAATGAGGGAGCCGGGGAGATTGGCCGTATATCCCGGATTCGTCGCCGCGACATTGGCGATGAGTGCCGCGAGAATGGTTGCGGGGCTGGTCGGCTGCAATCCCGCCGACGTCATGACGAGCGGGACAGTGGAAGAAGATGTGCTCATCGGGCGTTTGGAAAGCCCGCGGGGGCTTTATCAGGTGGCTACAGTTGCCTGAAACTGCGTGCCATTGAAGAAGATGACGTTGACCAGATACGTCGGCGTGGTCGATGGTTGTTTCGAGATAATCAGCGACGCGAAATAGGGCGAGAATTGCTGCTGTATCGCGTTGACGTAGTAGTCGGGGAATACCTGCTGAACAACAGACTGGATCGCCGGAATGCCGCATTGGGCATAAAACGGCGACTCTCCGAGGACTAGCTTGAGATTCTGGATAAGGGTCGTCAGATAGACGTATTCGTTATTTCCACTCGAATCTGTGTCTACCTCCTGCCAGGTGTAACTGCCATCGGAGGCAAACACGCGCCCGAAAGTTCGCATTGGATTTTCCGTTTAAACAGGTGGCCCGCTATCTCCGCTGCCCGTCTGGACTCCGCTATGGACGTGGGTATGAACGGAAGTTCCGTTGGCCGTAACATCGTGGACGACCGTCACCGGGCCTTGCAGGGTTGCCGGGTATCCGCTGCCGCTCGTGCCTTGCGTGAGTTGCCCATTCAATTCGATGTTGGATGCATTGACGACAAAGTTTGTCGTGGTCGCGGTAATCGTTCCATTGACGATGTCAAACGAACTGGAGCCAACTACGCAGTTAATCCCCGATGGCGTGAGCGTCACCACTGCGCCCGAATTCGTGTCTCGGAGGACTACACCGTTCGGCCCATAGATCGTGACTGCATTGGGATCGACCGCTGTCCATGTCGCATTACCGATCGGCATGAAAAACAGCGCCGCCAGGTTGGCCGGCTGAGACAGATCTGCCAGCCCGCCACCTTGACCGCTCGTATAGCCAAGCCTTGCATCGGCCGGAATCACGATCCCGAGATCGCCCGGCTGGATTGGATAACGGATATAGACCGGCCCGAACAGGGGGATCGTGATTTGCGGCAGGGTGTAGGTCGATTGCAGGTCAAACGCGACCGTAATCATTGCCCCTTGCGCCGAAATTACATGGCAGGGGAGGGCCTTCCCATCAAGCTGGATCGCATCGAGGATCTTCGTCTGCGTCGCATTGGAAAGCGAACGGTAGAGAGGGTTCTTTAGGCTATTATCGCTCACGTTTCCATCGCGACATTAAATCACGTCGCCCCCTATTGGTGTGTATATTCATACCCATGAAACGAACGAACATTTTTCTACCCCAGCCCTTGATTGACCGCCTAAAGGCTCTTGGCAAGGCACTTGATGTGCCCATGGCAGAGTTGATTCGTCGGGCAATCGAGGAGTTTCTCAAAAGAAATGAAGGAAAATCATGACCATCGCCATCCTGTTTGCTCTCTACATGATCCCGACTTTCATTGCGGCCTTGCGTGGGCACAATGACGAGCATGCAATCACCGCGCTCAATATTTTTCTTGGCTGGACGTTTCTGGGCTGGATCGCCGCACTTGTATGGTCGCTAACCGGGAATATCCGCACGGATTGCGTCAAGGGCTGACTTCAAACTGATTGTTCTCAACTCGCCAGACCAACGTGCTCGTCGTGAAATATCCCTGCAACAGATTGATGTTGTAAGCGATGCTTCCCGTTGTCGACGATGCACTCGGCTGAGTGGAAATCGGATAGCTCAGTTGCGTGTTATTCAGGACGCGGCATTGATAGGTGCCGTTGTAATCAGTCGGAGACGCATTGCTGACCGTCAAAACGACAACCGATCCGACTTTGAACGTATGCGGATCAGAAGTCGTGACCGTAGCAATGCCATTCGCGTAGGTGGCCGATGACAGGTTGAGCGCATTGGGGCTACCCGTCATCGGCAGGGACACAATCAGCACTCCCGCCAGGGAGTACACGTTGATGTAATACCGCGCGCCGAACAATGACCAGGTGACGACGACGTTATATGTATTCCCGTCAAGTTGGCACTGGAACTGGAAATTGGATGTCGCCGAGGGGGCGAAGGTGACATAGGTTGTCATCAGATCCCCGAGGAAATTCCGCCTAGCGCGCCGGATTGAATGCCTGATGCGACTGAACCGGACAGGCTGGATAGACTAGGGATGGCTGTGCCGCTCGCACTAGCCAAGTTCGCGCCGGTAGTAGAAGCCAATCCGGACCATGCCGGCTGACCGGAAACCGGCAGTTGACCGCCGATCTTGTTCATCAGTGAGTTATAGACCTGAGTTGCTGAGCTGACCGTGATCAGGGGCTGGATAAAATCGAATTGCCACGCCGTCTGTACCTGTTTTGATTCTCCGCTTGAGACGTCGCGGACACTGGTCAAGAGGCAATTGGTGAAGATCTGGCTGGGCGTCGCAATCGTGTATGTCCCGCCGCTTGCGTTGTGCGTCTCAAGCGCAATCTGAAGCGCCGTGAACGTCGCGAGCTTGGCGGTGTATCCGCCATCCTGATTGACCGGACAAACGGCCAGCATCGAGATCGTCAGCGGTTGAGCGATGATCGCGTTCGATGCCGTTGCCTGATTTGCGAATGGGTAACTGCCTACCTGATTCTGGATCAGGGTCGTCCCCGGAAGCGGCTTCCAGTGAAACAGGAAATCATCGAGGTCTAGATTGACGGTCCCACTCAGCAAGCCCTCAGTGAAATTCGCCGCCTGCGTCAGCGCCACGATTGGCAGCATCTGATACGGGATAAGAGAGGCGATCCCATTCACCAAGATAATCGGCGATATCTCATACGAGAGCCGGAATACCTCTCTCCCAAGCGTGCTCATTTAGGCCCTCAATTCGGCAGATAAAATTTGTAGCTGTTATTGCCCGAGTAGAGAACAGGCATGCTCGATACGACCGTTGCGTTAGGCAGTTGATACCCAAGATCCAGCGTAGTGATCCACGACGCGTGCGATGGGTTGCGGAAATTCCCGATGTGCCTTATGGCGGTTACGAAGAATGTCCCGCTGAAGATCGAACCACTCTTCGCGGTCGAATACTGGTTCCCCGGCTGCGCGTTGAAGTATTGCGAGGCTGACCCCGACTGGGTAATGCCCGGTCCGGGAGGCAGCTTTACATAGTCCCCAACACTGATATCCGCCCGCATCACGCAAGACACCTGCACCTGGAAGGGTTGCGAGAATGTCGGTTGCCCGATCAGGTCAAGAAAGTTGATCTGCTTCGGGCTGGTCTGCGTTGTCCCATCCGAAATCGTGATGACATTGTTCTGGAGGGTCAGAGAAACGCCCGGATATGCTTGGGGGTTTGGGGCATACCCGCCGATGATCTTTTGACTCAGCGCGTTGATGTACTGCGCGAACTGTGCGGGCGTTGCGAAGTACCCTACCTCAGGCGCGCCATTCCACACGAGATTAGGGCTGACAGCGCCCTGTATCTGGTATTTGGGGAATGCCGTGCTCAACGTGTTGGCGACGGCCTCCGTGAAGCTCTGGTTAGCCTTCCATAGCCACGTCAGGTTAGCCGGATTCTGGTTCGTTGACGGCAGTGGCGTGGTAGACGTGGAAGACGGGTTCCCCGAAGTCTGATTCGACGTCGGAGAACTCCCGCCAAAGAACACGTACATGTCCAGCGTCATGTCCGTGCCGATCCAGTTCCCGAAGGACTGGAGGATCTGCCCGCTGGCAAGAAGGCCGGATTGCTGGGGATTGGCGAGCGGAAGACCCTTCGCCATGCCGCCATATATCGCTACATTCATTCCCTGAAGATCGTTGGCCTGCCCAATCTCAGCCAGAGAGATTCCCCAGATGCGAAGATAGGCCCCCGGCACCGGCTCATGCAGAAACGTCACCGGGAGGTCAATCTCGATGTTCTGCGCGGCCGGGTTGGTAGATCCGGCAACCGATACCGTGCCGCCTTGGTTCAGGCTGGTGTAGGTGCTCAGGAGAGGACTGGCAGCGACTCGAGAGAATCCCGGCTTCCCGTTATAGTTCGGCACAAATACATCGCCGGTCGCCGGGTCCGATACGACAATCCTGTAAAACCGCATGCCGATCCTTTATTGCGCCAATGCCCCCGCCGTTACGTTGGTCGAGCTACCGGCCGGCGCGGTCACGGTAACATTGAGATTCACGCCGAGGTTCTGTGCCTTGTTGAGGTAGTTCTTTGTCTCGGTAGGCAGGAAGTTGCGCCACTTCTCTCCGTGGGCCGCGATATCCTTATCCAGATTGCCTTGCCCCCAGTTGTAAGCGGCAAGGGTCTTGGCGATATCGCCTTGATACTTCTTCTTCAGTTCGCCCAGAAGTTGAGCCGCAACAGGCGCGGACTTTTGCTCGTCAAGAAGATCCTGCTGACTCAGCCCATATTGCTTCCCGACTGCGGGCATGATCTGGAATGCGCCAGATGCTCCTACGGGGGAGACGGCCTTTGGATTTCCATGGCTTTCGATGCGCTCAACGACGCCGAGTAGTCCGGACGGAAGATCGCGCTGTTTTTCGAGGGCGGACCACTTTTGTAAAGAATCATTCTGGGCCGCCTCGCGTTGTTTTCCGGGGGCAGAAGCCTTGGGGGCTGGAGTAGGCTGCGCCCCCGCTAATGGCTTATTGAGTTCTTTCCATGCGGCAGACCAATTGCCATGCCAGACATCCTTTGCTACCTCGACCAGCCCATGCCCAACTTGCGCCTGATTTTGGGCGGCCGGCTTTTCTGTCTTCGCCAGCCATCCCAATGCATGGAATAGCTCCTTGAACCCGCCAGCCACGCCTTCAAGATCAGCCTTAAATTCCGGATCTTTGAATGTTGTCAGTAAAGTATCGGATATGGCTAAGGCCAGATCCTTAAGTTCCGGAGCCAAGGGAACCAGAGCCGCCATGAACGAGTTTTCAAGTTCGTCCTTCGCAGTTTCCAGTTCCAAGGCAAAATCCGTGGCAGCATCAGCGGCTTTCTGATTGATCTCAAGTCGTTTTTCTGCGTCTTCTTCTTTTTTGGCAAATCCAGCATAGTCGGTCTGACTATATGTTCCAGCCGTTCTTAGCGTGTTAATGTCGGCAATATTTGTAAGACCCATTGCATTGGCATAAAGGCCGCCGCGCTCTTTATACAATGCACCAGCATTTTGCAGAAATTGTACGGCTAGATCTGTAGTGCCCTTGGATTGAATCTCTTGGGGCGTAATGCCCGCCGCCTGAAGGAAGCGCCATTGCGTAGGATCTGCCTTCGCAGCGGCGATTCTTGACAACAATTCGGATCCACCCAATCCGGCAGTTCCATAAACATCATTAAACGCCTGTTCTTGGCCTGGTTTAAGGCCAAGAGATCTGGATCTGCGATTTATATCGGCTAAGCCGAACATGGATGCCGTCGTCAGAGCCGCGCCGCCAACCAGCGCCCCAACTCCAGCCGTCAGGGCAATCCCGCCAAACGCTCTCGCATTGATCCCGAGTCGCGCCAGAGTGGACATGCCCTTGGAGGACTTCTCGATCTCCTTGCGGATTTCCGTCCACGACTTGCTGGCAGACAGGCCGATCTTGCCGAAGTGCGTCAATGCTCCGGTGAACTTCCCGCCCACCATCACATCGGTGATATCGACAACAGACTCGTGGATGGATTCAAGCGAGGGCTGGACCTCCTCGATCTTCTCCCCGACTTCGGTCCACTGCTGAGGTTGTTTCTTTACCGAATCCTGAAATTCATCGTACTTCTTCTGGAAGGCGTCGAATTGCGCGGAATCGACCTCAACCTGAATTACGCTGCGGGCTGTCATAGTATTCCCATCTATATCCGTAACAGCTCTTGCGCTTCCCTTGGCAAACTACGCATATGCTGGCTTCGGTAGCTTTTGAAAAACCAAGGTCTCTCAGCCATCTAACCGCATCTCCAGTAATTGGAAAAACTATTTTTGTATCTAAACATACAACTGATCTAGATTTGTTATTTTCCAATCCTCGACGCTTGGTGGCCAAAACTTTCATTTTAACTTCAGGGCGAGCGTGAGCATCAGCCATGGCTTTAGAAGTATTTTTCTTGTACTCAGAATCAGACCATCTATTGCTTGTATGCGCGGAAAGTTTTTTCTTGACCAAAGGGCTGGATAGGGCCGCCCTAATAGCCTCCTTTCGACGCCGCTGCACCACCTCATCAGAATAGATGCTTGCTAGATGACTAATCCGTTTTGATTTTTCTGATGGATCGGAAAGAAAGGCTTTAAGCGATTCCGATCTTTTCATGTTGCTTTCTGGGGATGGAGTATATCCAGACATCCCCTCTCCGCCATCCGTCATGTTTGTAAGAGGTGTGCCCATATCGCGAAAGCATTTGATCAGAAAGATCTCATGCTGATGCGCTTCATCCTCGGAGTCCCAATACGCGCATATCGTTACCGCGAACCCATGCTTGCTATTGACGCGTCTCCAATAAATATTTCTTCCCTGAAGCGACCACGCCCTATCCCTTCTTCCCTTTCCGACATAGAACACCCGACCAGGCTTGCCAGCAAGATCGTCGGTCAGGTGGATGTACGTGTAGAACTTGCCGCAACGTCGGGCATAAGAGCGCTAGCCGGACGTGGTACTATCGCAAATAGCCATGCCGTCAACTCCGTGTAAGTTGATTGTTTGGTTAGAGCCGCACTGGTGTTGGCGCACCTTTGCGGCTCGCTTATTTTGTCAGAAGGTTACGAGAAATCTTTTGGCTGCCATTAGAAGAAACCTCGTGTTTTATGCAGGGCCTGTATCAAATACCGATCGCGGAATTGCGAGGCTTCCTTGAAGTCGAATTCGTATTGCTCGAAGAATGGCTCAAATCCCTCTTCGGAAATCCAAGTCAGTGTGGAATGGACGATAGAGTCGCCTTCTCGCCAGTATTCTCTTCGGGCGTCGATGTCGGCAAGGATTCGACGAATGCCATAAGCGTGAGCGATGAAGTTGCCCCGCCCCAGAATCGCGTCGCGCTCGTCAGGATTGCTGCCAGCTCGTTCTTCCTGTGCATGGCAGAGGCCAGCGTAAAAAAAACCAACGCGTTTTCGACCTCCGAAACTTCGTCCTCATCGAGCAACTTCTGACGAAGCGCATCGTAGTAGGGGATCGTTTCCCAGCCTTTCTCGCCCGTCATCACGACGTTCGAAAGGCGCCGGATTTCGTTCATCAGGCCGTTTTCAACGCCATCCTGACCTTCCCACACACCATCCTCTTCCGCTACCTTGCGCAGCATCATCGCAGCCACGCGGGGGCCAGTCATTGATCCAAGGCCCGCAGCGTAAATCCGCGTGAATGCCTTCGAAATGGGGAGGAAGTACTTCTCAAATACATGCCGACTGATTGGCATGGAGTGAACCCATCCGCGCTCGATGGGCATCACTAACTTCAGATTGCGGTCAATTTTCATACTGCATCCCTGTTATTCGCTCTAATTAAGTGAGCGACCACATGGCGTTATTAACAATATAGTAGCCACGAATTACAACCATGAAGCTCGCGTTCTCCCCAGCGAAATCAAGCTCTCTCACGCTTTCAATCGCGCAGTTGATCATCTGATAGGTGGGGAGCGCAGATGTATCGGGAATCACCGTGATATTGCCGATGACCGAGTTGTTCTCCATCTGCGCCTTGTAGAGCGCGGCGAGGCCATTCGTTTTCAGCAGGTCAATCGTGACACTCGCCATTTGGTACGGCTCAGGCGATGTCACCGTTCCCGTCATGGACGGGATCATGGTCGTCGTCTCGCCATCCAGGGAAAGCTTGATGCCCGCCTTCCCAAGATACGGGCTCGTGACGTTCAGGGTCGAGAAAGAGGGGACAACGACGCTCCCCCTCAGCCGGTTCAGCGTGCCTTGCGCAATGAGCGGATTAGTTGCCATGTGTCATCCCGTTATGCGAAGGTCGTTGCGTTGAGGTTGAAGATGATCTGCGTGAAGCCGAACTGCGGCGTATAGACGGCTGCGAGGCCCGCATATTTGCCGATCGCGTAATCGCTCGGGTTTTGCGCGACATAGGTAGCGAATGGGACTGCGTTGATCACCACTTGGCCCTGGTACACGCCATTCGAAACGTTCTGCGCGAAGACTGTGGGGTCAAGCTGGGTCTGGACAAGCTGGCCCAATGCAAGGCCGTACGAGATGGCGTTTTGCAGCGTCTGTCCACCGGTAGCCTGAAGGCGGTTCACGCCGTCCTGGTTGTAGTAGAGCGGATTGATGCTGGTGTTCGAACCGTTGATGACCGTGTTCGAAATGTTCAAATCGAGATTGATCTGAACCCAGTCCACCGAATACCAATAGTTCCAGGGGTTGCCATCCGGCGTCACGCCCCATTCAAGGATCGTGTTGCTGATGCCGCCTTCTGCGCCCGTCGTGACGAAGTTGACGTTGGCCGTCTTGAACGTCGATAGTTGCGTCCCGGTCCAGCTACCCGCAGTAACGCCGACCAGATACGTGAAGCAAAGCGGGGGCACCTTGTTGGCCGAGCCCGGATTCGCGTTCAGCGTCGCCCAGAACATCGCCGCCATCGAGAATTCCGTCGAAGGCGCGTTCGTTGCCTGAATCAGCATCGGCGCGCACTTGTCGAGATTCGTGATGTTGCTGTAGGTTGAAAGCGTAACGGTCGTAAAGAAATACGTCTTCGCCGTAGTCGAGTTGTAGTTCTGGAGGAACGCCGGGTAAGTCGCATCCGCATCCCAGCCATAAGGCACGAGATACGAATAGAACTTATTGGGATTGGCCGTGATGAACGTCCCAAGCGCGGCAATGCCATGCGTCGAATCGGTCGGGCCGAGTTCGAGCACATACACCGACAATTGCCCAGCCTGCGCGTAGAACGTGGTGTTCATCGCGTTCAAGACTGCGGCATTCGCCACAACCACGGTGCCCGGAACCGTCTCCGAACCCGGATTGCTCGCGAGCGGATAGGTGAACTGAGTCGTGCTGGTGATGGTCGCGGCAAACGTGCCGTTATATCCGCTGGGAGTTGCCCCAGCAATCGTCACTTCGATCGTCTGACCGACCGGATAGCCGTGGCCACCGCTAACCGTGGCCGTGACAACACTGGCCAGCCAGGTAAGCGACGTGATGGCTTCGGGAGCCGTCAGGATTGCACTCAGCGACGACTTTTGCGTGAGCAGGCTGTACGTTCCAGCCGCGAGCGTCGTACCGCCCTGCGAGATGAATGCGCCGGTACGCTGCAGGGTAGACGGGGCCGGCGCGACGGTCTGAGATACTTGAACCGTAACTATGTTATTCGCCATTTGGGCGGCCTCTCAGATTATTAAACGAATGCGACCGAAACCGTGCCGCCCGTACCCGGGTCCACGACGATGCCGGTCGAGCAGGGCCAGTCGAGGGTGATCACCGTTCCAACCACCGAAGTCGTGGGGCCGGCATAAATCAGGTTTGCCGCAGCGGCACCACCAGTGGTGGCGACGTCATACGCCTTGACAGCAGTGGACGAGGCGACGTTGACGATGATCTTCACCAGACGACCGGGCGTCGCCTTGATGGCGGTAATCGCCGACACGTTGTACGTCGGGGTTTTGCCGGTCGCGACATATTGATCGCCGAAAGCATCGACGCGCGTCGGCGCATAGTAGTTAGACGGGTTCAGCGCTACCGAGGCAGCAATCGGACCTTGGGGCATTTATGGACTCCACAAAATGAAAAAGCCCGCTCAATGGCGGGCGTGATGACGTCGCGAGACTCTTGCGCTACGTGGCTAGCTTGTTGAAGTAATACGTTGTCAGGACAGTTTCAATCAGTTGTCGCGCAACGTCATTCATTCGCGTCTGATAGTACGAGACCTTGAAATCCATGGTCTTCTTCATGGCAAGCGTCGTCAGGTCCACCTGCGTCCGCTTGGCATCCTTGACGATCGGCATGTTTTGCAGGCCAATCGTGTTGTCGTTCATCAGGATGTAGTTGAAAACATAATCCTGAAAATCCAGCGCCTGCTGATTGTTCAGCCCGTATATCGTGAGCCGCACACGATCTGAAGCAAGCTGCGTGTGATTCGAGTTGTAATCCAGAAACGGGGCCGATCCGATCGCCTCTGTGTCGTCATCCCCAATGTGGATGGTTGCGTAAGGGGGCGCGAGATTATCCGGCACAACAAAGGACGGATACATCGGCATGTACTTGTTCAGTGTCAGCCACACTGGCAGGCTGTTCGAAACAATCGGCTCAGTCGGAAGATCCGACATGTTGTCGATCAACTGCGACTGCATCACCGAATAGACCGCATGGCCCGAATAGTGGTACAGATTCGCCTGTTGATAGAAGTTGTCCCGCTTCCTGAAGGAGAATTGCAGACCTTCGAACTCCCCGATGTACAGCGTGTCGGGGCTCGTCTGGTTGAAGATATCTATCTCGGACAGGGCCGTGAACGTGACGTGATCAACATCAATCGTCGCGTCTTCGTTCTGCTCGCGGTCAATCGCAAAATGGATCGAGCCTTGGACCGTCTGCGTTTGGCCTGTGTTTATGTAAAAGATATAGCCATCGAGCGGCAGGACCGTCCGCTGATAGACCGTGAACACAACCGTCTGGTTTTGCGAGAGGGTGTTTAGACCGGCCGCCAGCGTATCTTGTAGCTGCGATTGCGAGTTAAGCGACTCGGCGATTGATGGCATCAGTCCACCCAGGCTTTAAAGCTTTGAACAAAAAGGGACGTGTCGACAAACGACGGGCGCCGAGGATTGCCCTTGGCGTAGGGGCGCTTCAGACGGTGGTTGACCCCATCCAATGCGGCCTGAGTCGGAACGCCAAGGATGCCCATCTGCTCGACTTCCTGAGTCAGGATGAAATCCTTGAACATCGCTTCAATCTTGCTTTCGCCGCCTGCAAACGGATTGCCAGGAGGCGGTGCGCCCATCATCATGCTTTCAAGCGATCCGGCAAGCGCGTCTTCAAGGTTCGCCGCGATCTTGTCCAGCTTCGCATCGGCGAAGGTCTGCATGATGTGGTACTTGTCTTCAAGCCATTCCGCAACATCGCCGGTCGTTTGCTCGCCGCTCTTTACCTTTGGCTTGACCGGCTTGTTGAGCTTTCCCTTTTTGGCTTGGGGGACTTTTGTTTCTGATGGGGCATTGGCGTATGGCTGGTCAACGACCCCAAGGTGAAGAATGATTTTGCCGGGACGTGATCTAGCGGCAACCAGAGTAGGGGGCGAATGACTGCCGCCGCCTACCGCCGAGGATGTGTCAAATTCCTTTGCCGCCATGATTTAACCTCAGCTTAGGCCCCAGATATTTCCGAGTTCCTGCTGCGCTGCCATCCAGGCCCGCCCATACGGGTCTTTTAATTGGCCCAGGTTCGCCATGGTCAGCCCATTCAGGAACTCCGGCACGTTCAGCGATTCGGACGAGCTCACGTCTGCGGACGACGCCACCGTGCCGCCCACGAACCCGGTGATTTTCCATTGCTGGCGCAGCGTTGCGAAATACGTCTGCCCGATCTGATCAGGGCACCAGTTAATCAGGAATGATGTCCCGAGGCAGTACACCGCGAAGCAGTAATAGTCTTGCCCCACGGCATACAGAACCTGCAGCGTCATTTCCTCTGCATAGCTCAGCGCCCAGGGGATATAGGCGCTATTCGATGGCAATGCAGATGAGGGAATCCCCGCCACCGTGGAAAGGAAGGTATAGAAGTCCGTGACATTCGGCTGCGTTGTCGTTTGCCACGGAGCCAGTCCGCCTGCATTCGGAAGTGGGGGGAAGTAGCCCATGTTTAATTACGGCGAGGACGGCCGCGGCCGCGAGTAGGTTGGTTCGGATTGCTGTTGTCGATCTCGATCCGTTCGGCGACTTCGACATCTACGCCCGGCCGCTTCTGCTCCACGATGTCCATCTCAAGCGATACGACTTCTGAGCCGGACTCTTGCGCGATTTCGGACATCTTGATGCTCGTCGCCGCTGCCGCTTCTTTGCGACGCTCGAGCGCCTGCTCATTGAGCCAGTCTTCGTTGCGCTCGAAATTCGACATCAGGCGATCAACCGGAATGGGCTTGTCGAACTGATAGCACTGGCCGATGAACGCTTGCGTACGATCGATCTCGCTCACGGGGATCAGACCATACATGCGATGCTGCTCGACGATGTGCTCATGATCCATGCGCGTGCCCTGCGGATAGACATTCTCTTGTCCGCCCGGGCGAATCTTCACTTGGAAGGGGGCCTTGTTGCCAGCGACCCAATAATGAAGCTCGAACGTTTGTTTTGTGCAGTTCGCTACATAAAGTGCCATGATGTTCCCTGTTGATCTTCCCTGTTTGAGATGCCGTGGAAACGTGACAGGGGGCACGCTTGTCGGTTGCGCAACCTATCCACGGCAAAAGAAAAGGCCGCACTTGGCGGGCTTTGTTTTGCATGAAACGAATTCTATTCGCAGAGCGCTTCTATTTCTAACCTTGCAGTATGAACAACAAGGGGCTCTTGCTTGAATTTGGGAGGCCAGTGACATGCCTTTCCGATGCGTCTCAACCATTCGACTGGGTCGATATCGCTTTTCGTGACATTGCAGGTTATGCAGAGCCACTGTAGATTCGATACATCGTTGCTCCCGCCAGAAGCTAGGGGTTGCCAGTGGTCAAGATGTTTTCTGACAGTCCTGAGATCGACCTCACAGTTCGCGCAGCAATAGTTCTGCGCCTTCAGCAATGCGCCAATCTCTTCCGGAGTATGGCTTCCCGGAGCTCTAAACAACCTAGCTCTACGTCTATGAATCTGTGCAGAGACAATCTCGGGGTTCCGGTATCGATACTCCCTCAAGTAGCCGGGATTTGCTGCGGCATATGCCCGTTGCTGCTCTGCGCGACGCTCTCGATTCTTGGCCCGCCATTCCGCGCCCTGTTGAAGCAGGAGATCCCGCTTTTCGGCGCGCCTTATCTTATCTTGGGCAGCTTTTTTGTCTTTGTTTCTTCGGTACGTTTCGGCGTCTCGCGCCTTACAAGATTCCAAATTTTCTTGTCGATACCGAGCGGCGTATTCCGAACGGTATTCGACGTTTTCATTCCGCCATTTGGCTACCGCGGCTTTGACTTTTTCTGGATTCTTTGCCCTGTACTGGGCGGATATTTGCCTAAATTTTTCAGCATTCTCTTGATATTTTATTTTTTTCTTAGCGAGAACACATTTTTTACAAGAGGACTGCACTCCGCTCTTTTTCTTTGCATCTTTATGAAAAGACGAAAGTGGCAGGCAATTCTTGCATGATGAGCAAATCTTTGTCATTTCTTCCATGATCGGCATAAGATGATGAGGAGCACTGGACTCCCATCATCTTATGCCATCGTGGAAAACTCCGCAAGAGATTTTACCCCTTGCGGCCATGCTTAATATCCAGCACTCACAATGGTAAGTGCTTCAGGCCTTACGCCCCAGCCAGAGGTTGAGCGCAGTTCGGAAACAACGTCAACGGCACCGCCAGCGAGAGGGCTGACGATTTCTCGGGGCGCTGCGAGGTCCACATATTGAAGGGCGCAAGCATTCAGCCCGGGCGTGAGTTTCGCAAATTCATTCGTGTTGATCCGCGCGCCGGACGGCTTTTTGACTTCCGGCATATTGACCAGAATGACGTCGGTACCGCCCGCACCCTTTCCAATCAATGTATCGTCGCACGCCCAAACAATCTCGTCCTGGTTCCACTCGAGCACGTCATCCACGAGGCCGCGGACCGACTTCGAACCAGCGCCTTCGCGTTGGAACTGCGTGAGCTGGACGATGCCTTGGTAGCTGATCAGGCTGAGAATGCGCTGGGTCGTCGTGATCGAGAACTTGCCCGGCAGACCCATTTGATTCGTGCGGGTCTTGATCGCCGAGATCTGCGACAGCAGAAAGAATGCGAGTGCGCCGTTGTCGTACGTGCTGATCGTCGTGTTGCCATTCGGATCGGCCGGCAGGTTCAGTGCCGTTGCGCCTTGCGTGTTCAGCAGGCCTTCGCCGTTCGTCGGACGAGCGCCGTACAGCAGCAGGTTACGCATCTGCTGGAAGATGCCCTGACGCATTGCGAGGCGCTGCGCTTCGACCAGCGACGTGCCCGTACGACCGAATGCAGCCTGGTCGTGATGGTCGTATTCGGCACGCGAGCGGAGCAGATACGTCGGCGTGCTGAATTCGCTGTACGCGATGCCGCAGCTCGGGAGCTGGTTCACCGCGAACTGGCCTTCCTGAACCTGCGTACGAACGTCGAGGCGCTTCACGTACACAGCGAGGTCACCCTCACCGAGGCGGACTTGCGGATCGCCCTGATACAGCGCTTCGAACGCGCCCGATGCTTGCTGGTACGGAAGCAGTACTTCCGGGACCAGGTAGTGCGGGCTGACCCGAATGGGGGCTTGAATTACGTTAGACATTCTTTAGTCCCCTTTAGAGAAGGATGATTGCAGCCGAACCAGTACGGTTCCACGACGCCGCGCCAGTGGTCGGGTTGTACGAAACGATCATGCTGTTGCCGACGTTCGTTTGCAGAACCTTGACGTTCAGCGCGCCCGTGCCGTAGTTCAGGACGATCGTGCCGCTCTGAGCGCCGGCCGAGAACGTGCCCGACGTGCCCGCGATCTGGAAGCTGAAGTGCTGGTTATCAGTGAAGGCGGTAACCGTCTGGTTGCCGTTGATGAGGCTGGCACCCGTGCCGGTCACGCCCGAGATGTTAATGAAATCGCCCACGCCAGCAACCGGCGAGGCCGAGGCCATCACAACCGCGAACGTCCACACGCCGCTTGCGTACGAAGCGGTCAGCGACGTCACCGAGTACGTGGCCGTCGATGCGTCGTACGGTTGCAGAACCTGGTTGTTGAAGTCCCACGAGACTTGCTGCGTGATGAGACCGCCATCGAGCGAAACAAGCGACGGGTCCATGGCAACCGCGATGCGGGCACCAGAGCCGATGCGATAGAACGGGATCGAGTCGCCGGTATAGCCAGCGGTCGGAACCGGGCTGGACGGCGAGCCTACCCAGCTATACGCCTGATCGAAGACCGAGAAGCCGGTGAGGTTCGATTGCGCGGTAGCAGCGACAATCGCACCGCCGAGGGCTACGTCGGCAGTCGCTGCGGCGATGTTTTCCGAAATCGCCATGCCACCCCAGATGGGGCCGGTTGCAGCCGACGAGAGATTGCCGATGGCGAGGTTGAAGCGAGCGTTCGGCGAGTCGTAAGCCTGGCCTTGAATGAGGCCTTGGCTTTGAATCGAGAACGAGCCCGCGCCGTTGGTCGTGCCGTACGGGTAGAAAGGAGTGTTGATGGCCATGATTTACCTTATTGCTTGCCAACGTTGGTGTTGATCCGGCCAAAGACGCGCGGCGGACGGAAGTCATCCATCCATCCACCGATCTCGCCGACGAATTCCGTCACCATGTGGCCGCTATCCATGCGGCGGGTGATCGGGCGCAGACGGATACCTTCGGGCAGGGCGGCAGGGCTGCGTGCGGCCGTCATGGCGTCAGCGTAGATACCCTTCTCGGCGATCTCGAAGACGGCCTTGTCCATACCGCGCAGCGGAACTTCTTTCCACTGATCGCTGTGCTTTTGCAGACCGCGGGCGAGACGCGTGCGATAGGCCAGAAGGCTTTCGCCATTCAGGGGACGCGGAGCCGAATCGCCGAATGCCGAATAGACCGCATCAGCCTTAGCCTGTGCATCAGCCATGGCGTGATAGTCCGCATCCGACAGCTCCTTCGGCAGGCGACGCTCGAGCGCGGCAATCATGCTGCGGATATCGGATGAATCGGCGGCGGCCTTCTTGAGGGCTGCGGCTTCGACTTCCTTCTCTTTGGCCTTGTCTTTCATTTCTTCGTCTTCGTCATCGTCTTTGCGACCGCGCTTCTTGTCAGCGGCAGTCATCAAGGGATCGGCCGGCGCGTTGTCGTCGTCGTCCTTGCGGGCGTCGTCGTCATCGTCCTTCTTGCCGAAGTCCGACTTGTCATCGTCGTCCTTCTTGGCGTCTTTCTTCGAGCCTTTGCGAGCCGTCAGCTTGGCGTCGTCATCGTCATCGTCGTCAGCCTTGGGGATCGGCATCTCTTCGTTCGACTTCGCGTCATACTCGCTATCCTTGCGAACATCGTCATCGTCGTCCTTACGCGCGCTGTCATCGTCGTCGTCTTTCTTGCAGTGTTCGACGTTGACTTCTTCCAGCGCATCCATGCGCTTCGTCAGGCCCTGGATGGCAAGCAGGATGGTATCCAGCTTGTCCGAGGCCGCATCAGCGCGCGTTTCCTTTTCAGACATATCAAAAGCTCCTTCGTTATCAGAAATGACGCCGTGCGGTGGCCCGCCTTTGTCCCAAACACCTTGCTCGCATATCGCGATGTGATCCA
>Ga0335069_10001287_pt1 | contig 40557 bp, 44 predicted proteins | sample Lox_Sample_11_FD_206714 | JGI IMG/M metagenome (GOLD analysis project Ga0335069, IMG submission 206714) | Soil microbial communities from Loxahatchee National Wildlife Refuge, Florida, United States - Lox_Sample_1.1 | ecosystem: Environmental > Terrestrial > Soil > Wetlands | place: USA...
CGTTCGTGATTTCATTGACGCCGCGCTCAACCGAGCTTTCGGCCAGACGTGTCAGATCGGTCTCGTGGTCCTCAGGGGCCGTTGCCAACATGTCCGTCGTGTGGACGTGCATAATCGCACCGATGACTTCATCGCGCAGCGTTGACTGCAGACTATCGAAGAGTTTTGCACTTTCGGCACGGTACTCAACCAATGGGTCGCGCTGTCCGACAGAGCGCCAGTGGATACCCTCGCGAAGGTGCTGCATGTTCTCAAGATGCTGCATCCACAAGACGTCAAGCACTTGCATGTATACATCGCGTTCGATCTTGCGCATGACCTCTGGTGTCATTTCCTTTTCCTTGGCGGCGTACAGCTTGTTCACCAAATCGAGTGCCAGTTTGACACGAGCCTTATCGCGCTTTTCGGCGCCGACTTTGACGGCTTGTTTCTCGTCGTGAATGTCAAAGATACCGCCGAATTCCTCAGTAAATTTCGGATTGTTCTTGGCTGGCAGCGATGTCAATTCGGCAACTTTTTCGCTAATCAACCGCTCGATTTCAGGCTTGATGTTGTCGCCCTCGAGAATCTTGCGGCGCATCGTGTACACAACACGGCGGTGACGATTGATAACATTGTCATACTGCACGACGTTTTTACGCATGTCATAGTTGTAGCCCTCGACACGTTTTTGCGCAGCCTCGAGTGTCTTGGTCACGGCCTTGTTTTGAATCGGCGTGTTCTCATCAACGCCCAGCCTGTCCATCAGGCCGGCAATGCGCTCGCCTTGGAAAATACGCATCAGGTCGTCCTGTGTCGAAACGTAGAACTGAGTATCACCCGGGTCACCCTGACGGCCGCCACGACCACGCAGCTGGTTATCGATACGACGCGACTCGTGGCGTTCGCTACCGATGACGACCAGTCCGCCCAATTCCTTCACACCCTCGCCCAACTTGATGTCGGTACCACGACCGGCAATGTTCGTTGCCAGCGTAATCGCACCTTTTTCACCGGCCTTCTCGATGATAGCCGCTTCGCGCTCGTTATTCTTAGCGTTCAAGATTTCGTACTTGATGCCTTCTTTTTTCAAATGTGCCGCAATCAGCTCGTTCTTGGCAATCGACGCGCTACCCACCAGGACCGGTCGACCGACTTCGTGGTATTCCTTGATTGCCTCTGCGACAGCCTTCAGCTTGCCCGACTCGGTCTTAAAGATCAAGTCATCGTGGTCGGCACGAGCAATCGGCTTGTTCGACGGAATCTGGATAACATCCAGGCTATAGATCTGCTGGAACTCCTCAGCCTCGGTAAATGCCGTACCGGTCATACCGGACAGTTTCTTGTACATACGGAAGTAATTCTGGAACGAAATCGTCGCCAACGTCATACTCTCCTGCAGAACGGGGACGTTTTCTTTGGCTTCGATCGCCTGGTGCAGACCCTCGTTATAGCGGCGACCTTGCATCAAACGGCCGGTGTGCTCGTCAACGATGATAACTTCGCCGTCATTGGTCACCACGTAGTCTTTGTCGCGGCGGAACAGCGTCTGTGCGCGCAGCGCCTGGTCCATATGGTAGACCGAACGGATGTAATCTGGGCTGTAGAGGTTTTTGATACCAAGTAACTTTTGAACTTTTTCAACACCCTCGTCGCTCAGCGCTACAGTACGGCGCTTTTCGTCCAGCACGTAGTCATCGGGTTGCAACTTGGCAGCAATTTTTGCGAATTGGTAGTAGCTCTCCGGGTTTTCAGCAGCCGGCGCGCTAATGATCAGCGGCGTCCTAGCCTCGTCAATCAGGATAGAGTCGACCTCGTCAACGATGGCAAAGTTCAGCTCGCGCTGACGCAGTTCGCTCAGTTCGTTGACCATGTTGTCGCGCAGATAGTCAAATCCGAATTCGTTGTTGGTACCGTAGGTGATGTCGGCAGCGTAGGCTTCCTTACGGGTGACCGGGCGCAGCTTGCGCATACGCGGATCATCGTGCTTCTCGTTATCGAACTCAGGATCATAAATAAACGAGGCGTCGTTGATAATGACACCCGTCGACAGGCCGAGGAAGTGGTACAACTCGCCCATCCAGCCGGCGTCACGCTGCGCCAGATAGTCGTTAACGGTCACAACGTGAACGCCCTTACCCTCAAGTGCATTCAGATAGCTTGGCAGCGTCGCAACAAGCGTCTTACCCTCACCCGTCTTCATTTCAGCAACGTTGCCGTCGTACAGCGCCATACCGCCAATCAGCTGCACATCAAAGTGCCTCATGCCCAGCACACGATCACTCGCCTCGCGCACCAGCGCAAATGCATCTGGCAAAATATCATCGAGCTTCGCGCCCTTTTTCTTTAGGCGCTCCTTTAATACCTCCGTCTGTTTTTTCAACTCGGGGGTTTTCATCGCGCTGTATTTTTCAACAAGCGCGTTGATCGTGCCGACTTTCTTTTCCAATATTTTGAGAATCCGCCGTTGCGGGTCACCAAAAATTTTTGTCAGCACTCCTTGTCTAGTTACCATAAAAAGCCCTACTCCTGCCGTGTATCTGAATTTACGAAATTACTAGATATAATTATAGACTATTTCAGCGAAAAAATCAGCAATTTTCACAAGATTTCCGCAGCTTCAACAGGCTCGGCCACATAGCCGCGCTTAAAGCGCGTTAGCACATTCCGGCGCTTCGTGTGGTCAACAGCTTCGGACTTATATTTGTGAAGCTGCGCTGCCAGCTTGGCCTCGACAATATCGAGGGCGGCCAACATATTGACGGTCGTGTCCTTGGCCGTCATCGTACTATTGGGTACCCTGATCACGACCTCAGCCTCATATTTGTTGCCGCGTTCCCGGTTAACCTCCCTCAAAATAACATCAGCACTCGCAGTTTTCCGCGCGTGCCGTGGCAGATAGCGGTCCAATCGACTGATTTTTTTGATGACGTACCTTTTTGTTGTCTCGTCGACTTCATATTTGACGCCGGTGATAGAAATTCTGTTAATCATGTAAGCTCCCCTTACCTACTTTTTATTATAGAGGATAACAGGTGTGAAATAAAACTATGTCAGACATAACCTCTGTGAATTTAAAAATGCCCTCACAGGGCATTTTTAAATGGTCGGGATGACTGGATTTGAACCAGCGACCTCACCGTCCCGAACGGTGCGCGCTACCGAGCTGCGCCACACCCCGATATATCAAAATTATAACACCTCACGGCCGCCGAGATATGGCCGTAGCGCCTCGGGAATCCTGACGTTGCCCTCAGCGTCCTGGCCGTTTTCAATGACGGCAATCATGGCGCGACCGAGCGCAAACGCCGTCGCGTCATTCGTGTATACAAGCTCCAAATCGCCGTTCGCACGGCGGACACGCGTCTTGAGTCGACGCGACTGATAGTCGGTCATGTAGTCGGCGGTGTGCGTTTCACGGAACTTATCCTGACCCGGCAACCAGGCCTCCATGTCGACACCGCGGGCGTTCGGCTTACCGATGTCGGCTGTACACTTTTGCAGTACCTGATAATGCAGGCCAAGCGCACCCAGCAGATACTCCTGAATAGCCACGAACAACAGGTGCTCCTTCATACCATCGGCACCAGTCGTAAAGCTCTCCATTTCCAGCTTGTCAAACTGGTGCATGCGCAGGATGCCTTCCATGTCCTTGCCGTACGTGCCGGCCTCACGGCGAAAACTCGTCGCGTAACCAAGGTATCGCAGCGGCAGCTGCGACTCGTTGAAAATTTCATCGGCGTGCATACTACCTAGCACGTGCTCGGCACTGCCCTGCAACCACAAATCTTCGTCCTCAATTTTGTAGCGATCGTCGCGTGGTTCCAGACGGTCCATCGCATCGTACAGATCAGTGCGAATCATCAGCGGCGGCAGTATCGGCGTGAACGGCCGCAGCGAAACCTCCAGCCCGGCGCCTGCCGCGATTTCTTTCAACTTTTCCTCGTCGGTCAACGTATCAATGACAAAGTTCACGATGGCCAGCTGCAGCTTCACGAGATCGCCCTTGATATACGCAAAACGAGAGCCCGCGACTTTCGCAGCCCGCTCCTTGTCAATCCAGTCCCGCTGCTCGGCAATTTCATAGTGGTTGCGCGGCGTAAAATCAAATGACGGCTTATCGCCAACGGTTTTGGTCACGACATTCTCGTCTTCGCTGGCACCGAGCGACACGTCATCGGCGGCGATGTTCGGTACTTTCTTGAACAGCTCGATAAATTCCTCGTCGACGCCCGCCAACTTGCCTTCCAGCTCCGCCAGCTCGCCCTTGATCTGCTTGCCCTCATCAATCAGCGCCTGGTCTGGCTGGCCGCTCTTCATCTTGGCAGCGTTCTGGTTACGCCTCTCGCGTAGTTCATCGACTTGCTGCTGCAACGTTCGACGCTCGTCATCGAGCGCGACTAATTTGTTTACATCGATGTCATAGCCCTTATTACGGGCGTTTTGCGCGACTAAATCAGGCTGCTCGCGCACGAGACGGATATCAATCATACCCTCAGTATATCACTAATTTTAAGATGTGATACTGCTCGTGGATTGATTTTTTTAACCATATGTGTTATGATTTTGCCATGAAACGATCCCCGTTACGGGTTCCCGACATAAACACCTTTGAGCCTAACAGCGTCGAACGACGTATCATCGATAGTGCCGATCAACTCGGCCTCGATCCTGAACACAGCGTCCTAGTCGGCAGTGCCGCGCTCGTACTCTACGGCGTCCAGTTGCCACAACTGGATCCCCTCAGTCCGAATAAAAATGTTGTTCGCCCGAGCGACGTCGACTTCAGTGTTGACGCCTCGCATTTCATCGAGCTCTACGACAACGGTCACACGCCCGGTGGCGCCCCTGTCGAATTCAAAGCCGACAACGCCAATAAACGATTCTCGATCCTCACCGCCGGAGCTCGTCCTAAATCGCAAGCCCTGCCCGCCGACCTCATCACCCGCTACTCTGCCGACTACGGTTCGGTCCGCCGGTTCGACCGCAACTTCCAAAAACATTACCGCAAGAACAGCACCGTGATTCCCGGCACGAACGGCCTCCGCGTCGCGACGCCCGAATACCTGAAACAAACGCTGAAAACGCAGTCGATAGACCCAAAATACCTCGCAGACCTGCAGGCATTCGAAGCCCACGAAACTCGATCACAAAACTAACTACCTTGCACGGCTGGAGGGGCGAAGCCCCTACTCTGTTCTGAGCGCTTCGATAGGATCGAGCTTGGCGGCTTTCCGTGCCGGCAAATACCCCGCAACCACCGCTACCAGGACAAGACTCGCTATTAGCAACACGACCGGCACCGGTTGGAACACTAGCAGATGATTGCCGTCGCCCAAACTCAATTTATCGGTAATCCACGGATTCAGTAACGTGCCGAGTATCCAGGCCAGCCCTGCGCCGATCACGCCGCCGAGAAAGCCTATCCACGCCGCTTCAAAGCGGAACAGTCGGGCGACATCACGGCTACGCATGCCCAGCGCTTTCATCAAACCGATCTGCTGTGTTCGTTCGAGCACGCTGATGTACTGCGTGTTAATGATGCCGAACACGCTCGCCAGCAGCGCCAACACGCCAAATCCCGCGACGATACCTTGCAGGATATTCACGATCGTAAACAGTAGATTCTGCAGGTCCTTGGCGGTCTTTGCGTTGAATCCCTGACCCTTCAGATCTTGCTTCACCGTTTCCGGGTTGATGCCTTTCTTGGCCCGCGCCGTCACAATCATATACTTCTGATAATTGCTGGTTCCCTGAGTCGTGTAGTCGGTCAGATTTTTCGCCTGGTCGCTGGCTATCTGCATCGATGTCGATGTCGAAAGCGTGGTGGCCGACGACTTCATAACGGCTCGAATTTTTAGAGTTACGTCCTCGGTTTCCGGTTGCGTAAGCTTCGTCAGACCCGCCGTGCCCTCTGTCGCGAGAATAGTATTTATCTGCTGCTCGGTCGGTGTCGTTGCCGGTTTGGCAACCGTAATGACAAGGTTTTTGCCAATCAAATCAGCCGGCGCTACCCCCAACCTATCGGCGTAAGTCTGCGGTATTACCACCTCATTGCCGCCAATATCCGTGCCCAACAGCGGCAAGCTGCCGGCTGCGCTATCGCTCCGGATATTAGGGTTGTACTGTGAGATATCACCGGTGTATTTTTTATCGCTATCCCCGATTTGTATATACTTCGCAACCGGTTGGTACAGTGGTCGAACATCAGTCAGATCACTATTTTTTTGCAGCTTAGCCAGATCATCCTGCGTCAACTGCTTAATCGAAACGCTACCCCCGACACCGCGCGTCGTTGCCGCGTTCGCATCATAATCATGCAGCCCGCCGGCCTGTGCCGCTGCGCCACCGCCCAGCAGCGCTGGATCCTTGGCGATAATCAGCGACTGCGGATCAACGTTGCTGCTGATAAGTTTGTCTGCATATTCCCTGGAGCCCTGTCCCGCGGCCAGACTAAGTGTCAACGTAAAGCCGCCGACTGCGATAGCCAGGCTCGTCAAAAGCGTCCGTGCTTTGGCCTGCTGCAAGCTTCGGCCAGCGCGCCGTATTACGTCGGCAGTTCTCATTTGGCGACCACCTCCTCTGCCTCGCGCGACACAGACTTGCTACCGGCCTTTTCTTTGACCGACAGGATTTTCCCGTCCTTGATGTCGATGCGGATGTCGCATTTTGCGGCCAGGTCGTGGTCGTGCGTCACGATGATCAGGGTCGTTTTGTTGGCCTTGTTATAACTGAACAGCAGATCCTCAATAGTATCGCCGGTGGAGCTGTCAAGGTTGCCGGTTGGCTCATCAGCAAACAAGATGCTTGGCTCGTTCACGATCGCTCGAGCAATCGCCAAGCGCTGTTTCTGACCGCCGGACAGATCTCGCGCCCGCACATTGAGTTTGTCGAGCAGCTCTACTGCCCTCAGCGCCCTAACGACCTTTCTCTTGCGTTCAGCGACCGGCACATCGGCGATTTCCAGAGGCAAACTGACATTGTTGTAGCAACTTTCGTTTGCCTGAACGAAAAACGACTGGAAAATAAAGCTCATCTTCTGAGCTCGAAACGCATCGAGCGCCCTGCCCTTCAACTCCAAAATATTCTTGCCATCAATCAGCACTTCGCCCTTCTCTGGACGGTCCAGACCGCTCATCGCGTGCATCAGCGTCGACTTCCCGCTACCTGACTTGCCGACAATCGCTACGCTGGCGCCATCAGGAATCTCAAAACTGACGCCATCGAGCGCGAGGAATGCATTTTCTTTTTTGCCATACGTTTTTGTAACCTGGCGAACCTCAATCATTTGTCACTCCTGCTTAAGCTCATAGTAGCACGAAAACAGCCCCGACCGCTACTGGTACCTCTGTACAAATTCGACAAATTTCGCCATAAAGTTCTCCAGCTGGCCACTGTATTCTGCGACCACCTTGCCCTCGGCGTCGAACTTGTCATTTGCAAAATTAAAATACAGCTCGGGCTGCCCCGCCAGGCGCATATTCAAGTACCCGGCGACGTGGCGCACGTCAGACTGCGCGACCGCCGTCCCGACCGGACCGCCACTGGCACCCGCCAAAGCAAGCGGCTTGCCGTCAAACGCGTTTTTGCCGTACGGCCGGCTCATCCAGTCCATCGCGTTTTTGAGCACTCCCGGCACGCTGCGGTTGTACTCAGGCGTGACGATGAGCACGCCGTCAGCCCCCGTCACGACGTCTTTCGCCGCCTGCACCTCCGCTGGAAAGTCCGCTTCCAAATCGGTGTTATATAGGGGTAGATTTACCTCCACGTACGTAAACCTCGTTCCCTCCGGCGCCAACTCCTCCAAGTTGCGCGCTAATTTTTTATTCAATGAATCTTGCCGCAAACTGCCGACAAGCACTGCAATGTTCGTCATGCTGTCCCCTTTTGTTTAACTATACATAGTATAGTAACCAGACCGGCTGATTGCAAGTACAATTTAGGCGCCCGGAGGCGCGTCGGACGGCGCCGACGAATCATCAGTATTATCACTACTGACGCCGAAAGCCGTCGCCTGGTTGCGGACGATGATGCGCGTAGCGGTGACGGTGCCGTCGTTGCCCGTATCACCGACGACGACCACTGTATCGTTGACCGCGACATCGGTTTTGTCGCCCGAAATCGTGGTGCTGTCGGTCCGCTTGACCGTTACCTGCTTGCCCTGACCACTCACCATGATCGTGTCGTTGTCGATGGCCGTAATGACGCCCTGAGCAGCTGCAGCCTGCTGGAATCCGCCACCGCGTCGACGGAACGGGCCGCTACCCCTTTGGAATGGACCCATATATTGCGAGCCATTAAACCCTGCATTGATCAGTTTTTGTTGACGCTGAGCACCCAGTAACATCAACCCGCCGGCTACCAAAATAATAAATACAATTGTCACAGTGACTCCAATGATTATGAGCCGCCAAGGGGGCGTACTAGCAGTTGCCAAGACCTGAATGGGTGCATCCTTGCTTTCTTTTTCCTGCTTTTCTTGTTTGCTTGGCATAATTTTCTCCTTATACGGTCACTCTATAGTACCCCGCTGACATTAAGCTGAAAGAGTTAAGTAGTTAGTGATTATTGACTTTTTATCAAACTTATGCTAACATATTTAACAGATACATGAAGGTACATGAATATCCGAACCGCCACTATGAACAAGCACGAAAAACAGTCAGAATACCGAGCAAGCGATAGCAAAGCAGATTTTCTCTACCAGGAGATTGCTGCCAAATACTCTGATGTCAAACCCGGTGAGCACACTACCGGCCAGCCCGCGCACGAAATCATTGACCGCGTTAATGAAGAGGGCCCTAAACACGGTACCAAGTTGCATAGTGAAATAAAAAACCATGCCGCCTACGACGGTTTCAGCGACCAGGACTACGAGTTCCATATGGATCGACTCAAAAATGACGCAGAAGCTTTCGATACGGCTTTTGAAAAAAGTAGCGTCCCTGCGAATTTCGGCGTCCCTACCCTCAAGCCTAGCAAAGAAACAGTTCTTATCGCTTCAGAGGCTACTGATGAAGTAAATGAAAATGACCTCATTGAACAGTGGCGCCAGGAAGTATTCCGCCAGTACGAATACTATGGCGACCTGCCCGAGGAGCGTGAGATCCGTCTCCGGGCTGGTCCTGCCCAATGGCTCCATGACCGTGGCTATAACGACCTCGCAAAAAAGTACGCCAAACTCCACCGTGAACGTGAAACGAACAAGCAAAACAACGAAGCGGTCACTACCAAGTCTAACAATGATAGACCTGAAGTAACAACGAGTAAACCTGAGCCTACCGAAACGCCTAGGAAATGGTCGGCACCGTCTGGCTTCGCCGAAAAAGCCACCGAGGAAATCAAAGTACCTACTATCGACGACTTGATGCCTCGGTGGGATGATCTGGACAAGGGGAATCATTTGTCCCCTGCGGACTACGCCCGTCTAGTCGACCTCAACGGCGATGTCAAACCCGAAAATGTGCACGCCATCGATAACGGCCTCTACGAGAAATGGGACAAAGAGTACGAACAGGAGTCTAACGAGGGCGAAAGCCTGGTAAACGAGCTGCAGGATGTACTCGAAAGCACCTCAGCCCCAGAGAGCAACAATGAGGCTGCCAACCCCGATAAAGCTCTCAAGGATGATACCCCTACCGAGATTTTCCCTGTCGTCGCAGAACGCAAGAGCTGGTTCAAGCGCAACGCTGCCGAGGCTAGCGCAAAAGCCGAGAGCGCAAAGAAGCGCACCCTTGAACGCGTCAAGTTCAAACAAGACCAAATCGTTGGCAGATACCACGATACGAATAACAAGCTGGCAAACGTTGACCTCAGGCCTTCTGCCTTCTTTGGTCGTATCATCAGCCGATTCAGCTGGTTAAAGACTAAAGAGTCACGAAAAGAGCACCGTGTAAACAAGAAAATTGCTAAAATTGCCGTTGATCAAGCGTACGACGCCGATCTCGCTGCTGAACGAATCAACAAACGAAACCGATAATAGAAATTAGACACACGAACATGCAGAACCACATCACCACAGACGACATCCGCAACCTCGGCGTCACGCTCAGCGACGACGAGCTGGAACAACTCGTAAATGAGCTGAACGACAAAGTCGACGACCGCGTCGGCAACGAAATCATTACTTCTCTCACCCCTGATGACGTTGAAAAACTCGCCGACATGCAAGAGGGCGCGACCGAAGATGAAATCGCTCAGTGGATAGCCGAACACGTGCCCGACTACGAGGAAATCATCGCAGACAACCGCGACATCGTCCTGGGTGACTTCGTCGAAACCAGCGGTCTCGTCGATGACAACGATGAGGTATAACATGAAAAACTCAGTAATTAATAGGACAATTTAAGCCATGAACGAATCCATCCCCCGTATATACGAAGAACAAAGAGCCCACGATTCCAACCCGATGGAACAACATCTGGGAGAGAGAGCTGCAAGTAGCGGTGCCACCACTGTTGAATCTCTTATCCAGACACTTGTAGAGGTAGAGGATGAACGGCTGCGTCCAGTGCGAAACATCACGAAAGGCTCCAATAGCCCGATGACCAATGTCAGCGAGGCGATACTCATACAGGCGCAACACCGCCGCAAGCAACAATTCGAGAATACCCAGCCCCAGGCCATCTTGAGTCTTGATGAATTAGACGAATTAGAGCAACGCTAATCGCTCTACAACTTATCGCCGCTACGCAGCGCCTCGGCATGCAGCGCGGCGATTTTTTGCGTGATTGGAGTGTTCTTTTCGAGATGACGACCGTCAATTTCGGCCACGCTACCCACAAAGGCCGACGTGCCGCAGACGAACACTTCGTCGGCAATGTAGAGCTCGGTCAGATCAACCGTGCGCTCCTGCACCGGAATTCCGGCTCCTGCTGCCATCTCGAGGATCGCTCGCCTATTGATGCCTTCCAACAGATCGCTGCTGGTGTCGGGCGTGATGAGTTTGCCGCCGCGTACCATAAAGATATTTGCCGCCGCCAGCTCGCAGACATGCCCCGATTGGTCCAGGAAAATACAGTCGTCGTAGCCAGCATCGAGCGCGTCCTGGTGCGCCAGCACCGAGTTCACATAGGCGCCGTTCACCTTGGCGCGCGATGGAATGCTGTTGTCCGGAATGCGTCGCCACTGGCTGGTTTTGAGCCGCACACCTGATGGTTTGACAATCGGCGTCGCAGTGTAGACAAATATGCTCAGCTGGGTCGAGACGCCGCGCGTCCGCGTGCCAGGCACCAGTCCGTCGGCGTGCAGTGTCGCCCGGACAAACACCGACTCGGTCGGCTTGTTGGCGTCAATCAGGTCTTTGACGTGCTGCCGAAAGTCCTCGAACGTCAGCTTTGCCGGCCACTCCAGACCGATAATTTTCGCCGATGACCGCAGGCGGTCGTAGTGCTGACGCAACTTGAATGGCCGATGTTCGTCCTCGTGATTATAGACATAAAACACCGTATAGACGCTCAGGCCGTACAGCACGGCGGCGCTGGCAATTGATAAATTCGCGTCGTCAATCGAACCTACCTTTCCGTTAAAGTAGGCTTGTTTGTAGATATTGGCCACGGTTATCTCCCTAGGTTTAGATCTGGATAGACAGACTTAGTCGTTTCATCGATTTCGTGTCGCAAAGCTGGGAACGGCACGCCCTCGCGCGCGCTAACGCCTTCGAGCGACCAGAAAACACGTTCAGAAAAGCCCAGTCCGCAAGCTGGCGGCATGGCGTATTCGAGCGCTTCGACGTAATCGATGTCCATCATCTGCGCCTCATCGTCGCCGGCGTCACGGAGTTTTTGCTGATCGACAAAGCGGTTGTACTGGTCGATCGGGTCATTCAGTTCGGAAAAGGCCTTGCACATCTCGCTGCCGCCGAAGACCAGGTTGAATTGCTCGGTCAGCTCTGGGTTGCCCGGCTGGACTTTCGCGAGCGGCTGCATAAAGGTCGGCATATCGACCAAGAACACTGGTCCGGCGATGGTTTTGCGGTACCTCTTCCATAACTTGTCGAGGCTGCGCTGGCGGTTGTCTTTCTTCTCTACCTCGAGGCCGTTCTCTTTGAGTTTGGCGGCAATGTCCTCGATTGACGAGTTGAACACATCGATGCCATATTCGTCCTGCAGTACGTTCACGAAACTGATGCGCGGGAAATGTTCACCGTCGGCACCAAAATCAACCTGCTTGCCATCCGACAGTGTGAACTGCCGCGTACCCCAGGTCTTGTCGACGATAAAGCGCATCATCTGCTCGGTCATTTCCATGCCCATTTCCCAGTCGGCATAGGCCCAATACCATTCCATGGCGACGTGCTCAGGCAGGTGCTCCTCGCTGTAGTTTTCGTTGCGAAAACGCGGGCCGATATCAAACACTTTTTCGTAGCCCGCGACGAGTAGTCGCTTCAACGGCAATTCGTGACTGATGCGCAGGTAGAAATCCTGATCGAGCGCGTCCATGTGTGTCACGAACGGCGTCGCATCGGCACCGCCGGCAGTCACTTCCAGAACCGGATTGTTTATCTCTAGGAATCCCCGCTCGTTCAAGAAGTCGCGCGTCGCCTGCCAGAACTTACTGCGGCGGACGAAGCGTTCGCGCACATCTTGGTTAACGCTCATGTCGACATAGCGGCGGCGCAGGCGCTGCTCCTTGTCGCTGAGCTCGCTCGGCATCGGCCGCAAACTCTTGGTGAGTAGGCGCAGCGTTCGCACACCGATTGAAATTTCACCGGTTTTTGTCTTGATCACTTCACCCGTTGCTTCCACGAAATCCCCACTGTCCAGCAGCGGCAGCTCGCTCATACCGACGACGCTCTTGCCCGCGTCAAGTGGCGCTACATCAGGGCCATGGAGGAATAACTGGACCTGTCCGCTCTGATCGCGCAGCACGATAAACGCCAGCTTGCCGAACTTGCGAAGGCCCATCACCCGACCGGCAACCGTCACCGACTGCCCCCGTAGTTGGTCGAACTGGTTGATGACGTCACCCGCACTGTGAGTCCGGTGCGAATCAGCCGGATATGGATTAATGCCCAATTCCTTTAATCGGGCCAGCTTGCGAAGCCGTTCATCTCTGTAGTCTTGAAGTGTCGCCATATGTAGCGATTATACACTAACAGGGGTAAAACACAAAAAGCGTTAGGACTTCCTCACCCCTATTGACTCAAAACGCTTAGTGTGATAGGATAGCAGCAGCACATAAAATAGCTATAGGCAAAAAATGTACACAACAGATAGGAAATCACAACTCACTACTGACAAAAACCAACCTATTGCTCCCCTAGCCCGCAGCCTGAAAGACGCGGGTATTTTTAATACAATAAAAGGAACCTCTCGATGAAGCGCACCCTGGAACGTTTTCGCAAATCTTCTTCCAACAAGAATCAGCTTGACGAACCATATAAACAGGAAATGGACGACTACGACAGGCAGTACTTTGAAAAGTATCCGGAACAAGATGTTCCCTTCCCCGCAGATCCAGAAGCCGCCTACGATACAAAGCCATTACCAACCAAAGACTTGGCTAATACAGAGCCTATGCCAGCAGGCAATGAAGAAATGGATGCCGTAAACGAAGCCGCCACCCTGGAAGAAGCACTACAGAAATACGACAGCAGGTACTCGCTTGAAGCCGTTAACGCCGGTACACGAAGCCCGCAATTGGCGACGGAAATGCTACTCGGTATTGAAACCAAATTTGCTGATACTATGACGCCCGAGCAAAAGGAAGCCGTTGAAATGGAGATCATTCAGATGGGTGAAGCTATCGCCCGTCTACCAAACCAACCTGCCGAGAAATCTGCAGAGTGGACAAATATTAAGGGCATGATGGATCTGACAAAAGTTATTACTCTTGCCCAAGAACGTGCACCCGAGAAAGTCCCGGCTCTCAAGGAAGGGCTTCGTCAAGGTATAGACAGGGTCGATAGCCGTGGCCCTATTAGCGAACCGATCAGGTTGGCGCTGGAAGAGTTCGACAATTCGGATAAATCAGTACCTTTTGACGATATCGTTGAAGATATTGCCTTCGAAGGTCATAAGCAGAATGAAACCAAGATATTATTAAAGGCGAAAAAAGAACATGATGAAGCAAAAAAGCGCGAGGCTGCCGAAGAAGCTGCGGCGGCCAAGTCCGAAGCCGACGCAGTGTTGGCAAATCTGATAGAAATCGCCAAGCGCAACGCGGAGGAAGCACATCGTCAAGATAGTGACCTACCGCCAACTGGACTTCACCCCGCTGTGAACCCACCAACAAAGACAGCGGCGACTCCGCAACATAGTCTGTTCGATGACGAAGATGCCGCAGCCTAAATCATTCAAGATATAAAAAGCACTCCGGTCGGAGTGCTTTTTCGTATTCTGTTTGAATTAACCGACAGCGACAACTTCGTACTCAATGTTGCCCTTTGGTGTCGTGATAGTGGCAATGTCACCGATTTTTTTGCCCATCAGCGCCAGGCCGATTGGTGATTCGTTGCTGATTTTACCAGCCAACGGATCAGCTTCAACGGGGCCGACGACATGGTAAGTGACGGTCTTGGCGCCGGTCTTGAGCTCAACTTTACTACCGAGTTTAACGCTGCTGCTGCGCGATACCTTGATGATTTCAGCGTTCAGCAGGACGTCCTCAATTTCAGCAATACGGCTCTCGACGAGTCCTTGTTCCTCACGGGCGGCATCATATTCAGCATTCTCGCTCAAGTCGCCATAATCGCGCGCTTCAGCGATTTTATCAGCAATCGCACCACGGCGATTTTTGAGCTCTTTGAGCTCTTTCTCTAGCTCTTTTTTGCCCGCGTCAGTCAATTGATATAGTTTTTTCATAATATCCTTTGTTGTTCATTACAAAAAGTACTGAAAACAGCACACCCTCGCTTTTCGGTCACTTTAGTCTATCAAGAAGCTCTAAGCGTGTCAATTCTATGATCTCACCGCTTGAACGGAGCGTGTACTCGTATTTCCCTGCTTCTACCAGACGGTCGCTAACAGTAACACGGCGTGGAATGCCCATCAACTCGCTGTCGGCAAATTTCGTACCCGGCCGCTCATCGCGATCATCATACAGTACCTCAATACCGTTGTCGATCAGCTCTTTGTAGAGCTCATCCGCGTGCTGTGTTGCCGCGTCGCCACCGATACGGACCAGATAAACTTTATAGGGAGCCACTGACTCCGGCCACACGATACCCTTATCATCGGCAAACTTCTCGACGATTACACCCATGACCCGAGTGATACCGATACCATAGGATGCCAAATAAATCGGTTTTTGCACCCCATCCTTGTCGGTGAAGTAGATTCCCATCTGTTCTGACTTTTCAGTGCCGAATTTGAAAATGTTACCGACTTCCGCACTTTTCACCGGCTTCAGCTGCGATTTGTCGATGCCCAGCTCGTTCGCGGCGTCGTCCAGCACTTCCTTGTTGACGGCAACCGAGTGGTCGTCGTTGACGTACAGGATGTCCTCGCCGGCGTCACAGATAGTCTGGAACTCGTGGCTGAACTTGGTAAAAGCACCGCCGCTTGCAAAAGTAACAAACGTGCTCTCCCCTAGCCCAAAGCGCTCGTAACTCCTCTTGTAGGCTTCGATGACCTTATCGTAGTACGCGTCCATGTCTTCCTGGCTCGCGTGCAATGAGTACATGTCCTTCATGATGAATTCACGACCGCGCATAATACCGCTTTTAGCGCGGAGTTCGTTGCGGAGTTTTGTCTGGAACTGGTAGACGCTGGTCGGCAGGTCGCGGTAACTCTTTACGAACTGCTGCATCATCTCCAGAATCGGCTCTTCGTGGCTCCAGCCAAATCCGACCTCTGTTTCATCTTGCAGCTTTGACTTGAACCACACATCAACAACTTCGTCGCTCCAGCGTCCGGTACCTTCCCAGGTTTCCTTGCGCTGCAGGCTGCTCATGATGATTTCTTGGCCGTTGACGGCGTTCATTTCCTCGCGGACAATCTGCTTAATCTTTTCAAGCACGCGCAGGCCGAGCGGCGTATAGGCGTAGACGCCCGCCATGATCTTGTAGACAAAGCCGGCTTGAATTAAAAGCTGGGCGTTCTTGGCCGTCTCATCTGCTGGGACATTTTTGCTAGTACGGGTAAAGAGTTGGCTGACTTTCATGATATTTTGTCTCTTTAGCGTCCGAGGAGCGGACTTACGAATAGTATGTAGTACGCGATGCCATTTTTGATCATGTGGACCAGTATGCCTGCCCAGATGCTGCCCGTCAGGCTGCGCAAACCGCACAGGAACATGCTGAGAATAAACACGTCGATACTTACATTCCACTGCATGTGTGCGATACCAAATATCAAGCTGGTAGCAAGGGCCGCCACGACCGCTGGTACGTACCTCAACAGTTTACCATACAGGTAGCCGCGAAACAGCGTTTCCTCGGCGATCGGAGCCAACACGACGAGCGTCATGAACGCCAAGATGTTATCCGTCTGCGAGCCAAAGGCATTAAATCCGACGTCCTGCGACTGATTGGCCGGGAATCCGGGTATCAACTGCGTGATGACAGCGAGCAACGCTGTGGCAGTCAACGTGTAGGCCAAGAACGTGACCGGCGCAAGGCCGATATCGCTCCAAAAGATGAGCCGCTGCAGGCCCAGCGTCTCTAGGGTTGTCGTCAGTTTGCCGCGGACGAGATACGGAACACCGATGACAATGCCAATGGTCAGCGCATAGATAAGTGTCGCGATCACTGTTTGCAGGATGGCCGGCCTCACAAAGCTGCTCAGCGGCATGTGCAGCCAGTCCATGAGGTACAGCGCGCCGGCAACGATTACGTTGCTGGCAATAAATGCCGCTGCCACCCAGGCAGGCAATAGCGCAAGCATCCGCCAATTGTAATCGCGGCGCTCCGCTTTTTTGCGCTTTCGACACGACGTCAGCTTGCCGTGCAGACGTTTATTTAATAAGTTTTCCGACATCCGCTACCGTTACCAATGCTACTAATACCATCAACGCCACGAAGCCAACTGTCTGGATTTTTTCCTCACGCTCTTTGGTGAGCTTTTTATTAAACACCCGAAATACTGCCATCGTAAACCACCTACCGCCATCAAGCGCAGGTATCGGCAGCACGTTCATCACGGCCAGTGCGACAGAAATAACGGCGATGAGCATGATGAGCTGCGTCAAACCAGCCTGCTGCGCAGCGGGGAAAATCACGCCCAAGATGCCAACGGGTCCGGCAACGCTATAACTGGCAGTCGCCAGCTCTTCGCTCGCGATTTTTTTGCCGTTCTCGTTGCCTGTCAGCTGCAACACGAGACCGTTTGCCAGGTTGCCGACGAGCTGGCCGAGGCCCTTGAGGGTCTCCCAGGTCAACTGCCCCGTTGTCGCAACACCGACGATTGGTGCTGACCAGGTCGACTGCGTTTCGCTCGGCTGGACAAGGCTGGCACCAAAGACAACCCCCGATCCCGAGCGCAGCGCAACGTGCGCCGTCGCCTCTGATCCGCCACGGTTATAAATAACTTCAACGGTCTGTCCGGCGTATTTGTGCGTGAGGTCGATGAAACTCTGCATGGTTTGCACTTCTTGACCGGCAAAGCGTACGATTTTGTCCCTGGCTTGCAGCCCAGCTTTGCTGGCAGGATAATCCGACTTTACGGTGCTCAGCTGCACCAGCTGAGGCACGGTTTTCGTGTCACCAGGCATAGCAAATTGGTTATCGAGAACCTTTGGCAGACCTGTTACCGCGAGGATGCTAAGCAGAACCGCCGCCGCAAGCCAGTTGATGACGACGCCGGCCAACAGAATTTTGGTTTTTGCCCAAAAACTTGCAGCGCCGTAGTCACCCTTTTTGCTGGCAGCGTCGTGCTCGCCCTGTAGCTTGACGAAACCACCGAGGGGCAGCCAGTTCAGACTAAAAACGACTTTGTTTTTAAGCTTTTTGCTCCAAGCGCGCGGCGGAAAACCGATGCCGAATTCCTCGACAACAACGCCGTTGCGGCGGGCGGAGATGGCATGGCCAAGTTCGTGGACCACGACCAGAAACGTAAGCGCAATAATACCGATGATTATTCCAAAAATCAGCATACTAACCTACACCTTCAAAATATCTTGTTCTTTAGTTTTAAATACAGCCTCAATCTTTGCCTGGTAATTACTCACTAATTGATCAACTTCCTTTTCAACAGCTTTTAGATCATCCTCAGTGAGAGCTTTCGCATCCTTTTGACGTTTCGCCTCTTGCAAGGCATCCTGCCGTGCGCCACGAAGCCCGATACGCGCTTCTTCAACCTTTTCACTCACTTGTTTCACTAGCTGGCGGCGGCGCTCCTCAGTCAACGCAGGAATCGGCACGCGCACGACACGGCCGTCATCTGATGGGTTTAGGCCCAGCGATTGGTCATTGCGGATAGCGGCCGAAATAACAGCGATATTTGACGGATCAAACGGTGTAATTTGCAGCAGTTGCGGCTCTGGCGCTGAAACGTTCGCAGCCTGATTTAGTGGCAATACAGTGCCGTACACTTCAACTTTTACGCCATCAAGCATACTCGCCTGGGCGCGACCCGTCTGGACCTTACGCAACTCACCCTCAAAATGCTCGAGTGCAGCTGCCATTTTTAGCTCATAAGTATCTGTATCAAACATATTCTTCTCTTCTATTCATGATAACAAATAAACGGTACTTTGAGGAACTTAAAATCGAATTAAATAGCTCCCCGATACGAGGGGCGATTTAATTTTTTAGTGTCGATTATTCGTTTACGCCAAGTTCGATGCGCTTGAACTGCGAAATACGAATGTTCTCACCGCTTAGAGCGATCTGCTCTTTGATGCGCTCACCGACAGTCTTGCTGTCGTCGAGAACGAAGGCTTGCTCACTAAGAACTTGCTCGGCGAAGTGCTTCTTCAGCTGGCCTTCGACGATCTTGTCAGCCATCTCAGCAGGCTTGCCCTTCAGGGCGTCGCTTTCCAGCAGCTCTTTCTTCTTGGCTTCGTACTCTTCAGCTGGGATGTCCTCGACCGTTGAATATTTAGGAGCCATTGCGGCAATCTGCATCGCGATTTGGTGCGCGAATTCCTTGAATTCAGGGAGACGTGCCACGAAGTCAGTTTCGCAATTTACCTCGACGACCACACCGATACGGCCCGAGTGGACATAGCTGTCGATGACGCCTTCACGCGTCTCGCGGTCACCCTTCTTCTCCGCCTTGGTCAGACCCTTCTTGCGCAGAGCTTCCAGAGCTTTGTCGAAATCGCCACCAGCCTCAACCAAAGCGGTCTTGGCGTCGGTCAGACCGATGCCGGTCAGTTCCTTCAGTTTCTTGATGTCTTCAACAGTAATCGCCATTATTATGCCTCTCCCTTTTTACTTGCACCTTCCGCGACAGCCGCACCGAAGTAGTCGAGCAGCAACTTCAGACCCTTGATAGCATCGTCGTTACCAGGAACAACGTAGTCGATCGCAGATGGGTCGGCGTTAGTGTCAACGATGCCGACGACTGGAATGCCGAGGACGTTTGCTTCGCGAACAGCGTTGTGGTCAGCCAAAACGTCAACCACGACGAGGGCGCCAGGACGGCCGTTCAGGTTCTTGATACCACCATACTTGGTGTTCAATTCTTCGATTTCTTCGCCGAAACGCTGTACTTCGAGCTTGTTATAGCGCTTTTCCAGGTCACCGCTTTCCATGCGGCGCTCAAGATCCTTGAGCTTCTTGACCTGCTGGTTGACGGTGTTGACGTTTGTCAGCATACCGCCGATCCAACGCTCGGTAACGTATGGCTGGTTTACCTTCTCTGCAGTTGCTTTGACGGCGTCCTTAGCTTGCTTTTTGGTGCCGACAAACAGGACTTGCTTGCCGCTCGCCGCAACGCCGGCCAGGAATGGCAGAGCCACGTCCAGACTTTCAACGGTCTTGGTTAGGTCAATGATGTGGCTATCCTGACGCTTGCTGTGAATGTAGCGCGCCATTTTTGGATGCCAACGGCTCGTTTTGTGACCAAAGTGGACACCAGCTTCGAGCAGCTGTTTAATATCGACAGAAACTGCCATATGGTTTTAGCTCCTTTTTCCTCGCCGCCTGCCCTGAGATATTCAGGAGTGCGCAAACGGTTGTGTCATTAAAAATTATTACCAAGTCATCGTAACAGAGGTGGAAAAAAATGTCAACAGGGACTATATTGAAAAAAGCATTAGTGCTATACTAGGCTCACTATGAAAAATGTCTTTCGCATCGCCGCTAACAGAATCTCCGCATGGACCGGCACCGCTACCGTTTTCCTCGGAGCCGTCGCCATCATTGTCATCTGGGGGCTATCCGGCCCTGCCTTTCATTACTCTGACACCTGGCAGCTCGTCATCAACACCGGCACCACGATTGTCACCTTCTTGATGGTCTTCTTGATCCAGAACACGCAGAACCGCGACAGCAAAGCCGTACAGCTGAAACTGGACGAGCTGATCCGTGCCACCAAGGGCGCCCGCAACTCCCTTGTCGTATTGGAGGACCTCAACGATGACGATCTGGAAGTATTGGACCGGGAGTTCAAGAACCTTAGCCAAAACCCGAATACCGTCCGCGCTCTCAGTAAACTGCACGACAAAATTGAGCAAGAAAGCGAGCGTCGCAGCGGCATTCGCGAAACCGCCAGCCGCATGCTACACGTCACCCAAATCATTGCCGAACCTGCTCGCAGCCACAAAGATAAATAACCCTTTGACATTTCTCTCTGGAAACGGTACAATATTCCAGATATGAAGAGCAGTATACACCCCACGACTTACCGCCCCGTCGTATTTAGCGACGATCAGGCTGGTTTTGCCTTTTTGACTCAGTCAACCGCTGCGACTGACGATACGATCAAATGGGAAGACGGCAACGAATACCCACTGGTCAAGTTACACATTAGCAGCGCTTCTCACCCGTTCTTCACAGGTGAGGAAAAGATCATCGACACCGAAGGTCGCGTTGACCGCTTCAAGGCACGCGCAGCCGCTGCCGAGGCTCGCAAACAGCAACTGGCCAATAAGGCCAAGAAAGCTCGCGCAAACGCCGACAAAAAAGCCACTGCAACCGAAGAATAAGTTAGCAAACCCAAAGAGACCTCTGCGACAGGGGTCTCTTTTGATACAATGGGAGTAGAATATGCCAAAGATTAACCTGGAAATTGAACAACTACAGACCGAGAAACAAGAGCTCGGCAAGTTTTTAGCGTCCCCAACAGCGTATAGCGATCCTGACTTTACGACGAAAAACAAACGTTTCTCCGAACTCGAAACCATCATCGAAAAGGTTGCGCTGCGCGACACCCTCGAACAGCAACTAACCGAAGCGAAAGAACTGGCAACCGGCAGCGACGAACTGGCCGAACTGGCAAAATCCGAAATCACTGAAACTGAGGAAAAACTGGCCGCGCTCGAAGACGAGCTGTTCATTATGCTGGCGCCCAAAGATCCGAACGACGAAAAGAACGTCATCATGGAAATCCGCGCCGGGGCGGGTGGCGACGAAGCCAGCCTGTTTGCCGCCGAGCTCTACCGCATGTATCTGCGTTTCTGCGAGACACACAGCCTCCGAACAGAGCTGATCAGTGAAAGCGCCAACGATACCGGCGGCTACAAGGAAGTAATCATCAAAATCACCGGCGACGCGCCGTACGCGAAATTGAAGTTCGAATCAGGCGTCCACCGCGTCCAGCGGGTTCCTGCGACAGAGTCACAGGGCCGTATCCACACCAGCACGGTCACTGTTGCCGTCCTACCCGAAGCCGAGGAAAATGATATCGAAATTAACCCCACGGATCTGCGTATCGACATCTACCGCGCCAGCGGCCACGGTGGTCAATCGGTCAATACAACCGACAGCGCCGTCCGTATCACTCATTTGCCCACCGGTATGGTCGTAACCAACCAGGACGAAAAGTCCCAGTTGAAAAACAAGGAGAAGGCTATGAGCGTCCTCCGTAGCCGTCTGCTGCAGCAAAAAATCGACGAAGAGAACGCCAAACTTGATGCTGAACGCCGCGGACTCATCGGTACCGGTGACCGATCAGAGAAGATCCGTACGTATAACTTCCCGCAAGACCGCATCACCGACCACCGTATCGGCTACAGCCGCAGTGCTATCCCGGCTGCCATGAACGGCCAAATCGACGACATCATCGAACACCTCCAAGCCTATGAACGAGAACTCGCAGCCAAAAATGCCGACGTTTGACAGTTGGCTCGATGAGGCAACGGCAACGCTGAAGTCAGCGGGCATTGAATCGGCACGGCTCGACGCCGAACTTATCTTGGCGCATACATTGCGCCAGCCGCGCACCTATCTCCACGCCCATGGCGACGACACACTGAGCAGCAAACACGCGGATATCGCCGGCGCCCGGCTGCAGCTCCGGCTCAACCGCACGCCAATAGCCTATATCATCGGCCACAAGGAGTTTTACGGCCGACGCTTCAAAACCACGCCATCAGCCCTGATTCCGCGGCCGGAATCAGAAACAATCATCAGCGAGCTGGCCAAGATACTGCCAGAGAATGCATCCTCGCTGCGCCTCATCGACATCGGTACCGGCACCGGCTGCCTGGGAATCACTGCAAAGTTGGAGTGGCCAGCGCTCGACGTTACACTGATCGATAACAGCGTCCACGCACTTAATTTGGCGAAAGAAAACGCCGAACTGTTTCATGCAGACGTGCGCTGCATGAAAAACGACCTACTCCGAGGCTATGGCATGCCCGTTGATATCGTCATCGCCAACTTGCCCTACGTCGACGACATTTGGGAAGTATCCCCCGAAACCAGCGCCGAGCCACCAGAGGCGCTTTACTCGGCGAACAACGGCTTGTCGCACATTTACCGATTACTCGACCAGGCAGCCCCGCTTCTGCGTCCTGGCGGCTATATCTTGCTTGAGTCAGATCCTCGGCAACGCAGCGAAATTATCGAACGCGCGTCGAACCACGGCTTTGTTCATAAAGCGACCGAGGGTTACGTGACGGTCTTTAGCCGTTCGTAGTGCGCGTGTAGGTTTCGAGTGTCACATGAATCGTCATCGTCTTACCGTCTCGTAGGATTGTCAGCGGTATACTCTCGCCGGTTGCATATTCCGATACCAGACTGGCGAGGCTGCCCTGCTGCCCGACTTCGATGTCGCCAACTTTGGTAATGACATCCCCCTGCTTGATACCAGCCTTGTCAGCGGGGCTTCCACTGATGACGGCCTGACCGCTATCGGCATTCACGTACGCGCCCTTCTTAACCGATAGATTGTACTTTTTGGCAAGTTCTGGCGTCAGCATGAGGTAGTTCACGCCGAGATACGGCCGCTCAACCTTACCTGTTTTGATTAAATTCTTGATGATACCCTTTGACGAGTTGATCGGAATTGAGAACCCGATACTTTGTGCGTCCTGTGCAACAGCCGTGTTGATACCAACTACTTGGCCGCTGAGGTTCACAAGCGGACCGCCGGAGTTTCCTGGATTAATTGCCGCATCTGTTTGGATGAGGTCGGTCAGAGCCTCAACCGATCCATTGTCGCCTTCCTGCGCCGAAACCGGTCGTCCTGTTCCCGAGATAATGCCGCTCGTCACGGTGTTCTGATACTGGCCAAGTGAGTTACCGATGGCAACCACATTTTCACCGATACGTATCGAGCCAGAGTCGCCCAAGATGGCCGGAGTCAAATTAGTTACCCCATCGATCTTCACGAATGCCAGGTCATTCAGCGGATCGGTACCCAGAACCCGCGCGTTTGAATATACGGTACCATCACTAGTAGTGACCGAGAGATTAGTGCTGTCCGAGACGACGTGCTTATTTGTCAGAATATAACCGTCGGCGCTGATGATGATGCCGCTGCCCGCACCCTCTGTAGCTTGGTTGCCATAAATCGTCTGTTGCTGCCCTTTCGTGACGATCGAGACGACGCTCGGGCCGACCTTGCTCGCGACCGCCGAAATATTTTCCTCATCCTTGCTGATAATTACATTGCCATCGACGCCAGAATCGCGATCGAGAGAGGTCAACGCGTTAAAATGAGAGCCTAGATATCCCCCACCTAAGCCCGCAGTGAAACAACTTGCCAGCAACAGAACTATCAGGGCGATATACTTACCCGATTTCAGTCCTTGCCTATTGCTAACAACCTTGTAGCTTTTTGCTTGTTTTGCTGGCTTTTGTTTTTCCTCGTCCATATACCCCCTAGTCTAACTTACACAGCTGATAATATACTTAACTTAGACACTTCCAATACTTGCAGAATTGAATGCGACCATCAGAATAACCAGGACGCCAGATACTAGCAGAAGCGGCAGCATGATTTCATTCCATTTAACAGTGTCGTGCTTCATGTATGACGCGTAGACACGCTCTGCCAGAAAACTAAAGCCCAACAAAATTAGGGTCGCCTGAGGCAGCTTCAGACCATCTAAAAATGGCAGGCTGTAGGCAATCGTCCAGTGATACGTCAGCCAGCCTAGTTCTGCGAATACAAATCCCCAAATCAAGCTCAATAGACGGATATCGTCCTCCGAGTGCGTGACCAGCACGTGACGAGCGCAGGAGTAGCCTATCAACCACATCACGATAACCACCGCTGACGACGGCCATTCGAACGACACGCTCGCGAGCGCCATCGTCCCGACAACAACCGCTACCGCGGCCTGCACAGCGACATAGCTCATCTTTGTCCGAGGTTTCAACAGCAGCAACCACGCCGCATACAGGATCGTAAGCGCAATTTGCACCACCAGCCCCTTGCCCGTTGCACCCTGCCCGGCTAGATAAATCAACACCACGGTACCGATACTGACGATCATATCAACAACATTGGCTTCGACGTGCGCAAACCAATACCGCGGACGAACGGCCAAAATACGCCATTTGCTCAACAGAACTAATGCGATCGCCAGCCAAGGCGTGCTTGTCGACAGCGTGAGCACTAATATCGCAACCGCCAACCCGACATTCAATAAGATATAGATTACCTCGCTGAGCAGAGATCGGCGATTGGCTATTCTTAGGAATTCCATAGACTATTTATAGTATAACACGTCAGTTAGACGACGTCGGTTGCGGGCCGATGATCAGCACGAATTTTACGTTGTCACCTACGGACACTGGCGGCTTGCCACTGGTAATCTTCACGTTGTAGCGCTGCTGCAACTTGGCGGCTGTTCCGCTATTGCCTGATCCAATCTGATAGAGGGTGTACCGCGCGTAGTTGCCATCCGGCGCATTGTCGACACTATCGATCGTGTACTTGGCGTAATCAAGCTTATCCGCTTCTGTCTGCGCCAGTCCCGACACGCCCGACGCGTTGAGAACTACGATCGGCGCCGCCTCCCGAACAACCGGGTCGGACGACAGCTTCTGGTCCATCAGCGCCCGTAGCTGGCTATAGTCATAGGTACCGGCCGACGGCTTAACGACACTCTGGCCGTCAACATCACCTGTCATCATGACCGGATTATCGCCATCAATCAAGCTGATCGAGTTAATGTCATTGTTTTGAATTCCCTGCGCCAGCGAGACCAGTGTGCGGAATTCTTTCGTTTCAAAAGTTGTGCGCAAATTATTGCCCAGTGCATCGATAATCGACGATACTTTGCTAAAGTCGGTCAATACGCCGGCGCTAACTGCCTTTTCACGAATCGCCTTGATGATCTTCTGTTGATTCTTTTCACGGTCGAAGTTCGACTGCGCCAAACCCCACGTCGGTGAAATATCACCACGAGCCTGCGCCAAATAGAGTGCGTGCTCGGCATCAAGCGTTTGCGGACCCGGGCCGTAGTCAATATAGTGACCACGCGGCGGACACGTCACTTTTCGATTTTTTGTACCACATTTCCAGTCAAAGTTACTGTCCATAACGCTACCAGGCTTGATACCAGCAGGCACGGCGCCGTCACCCTCAATATCAACGGTAATAGAGCCACCGACGGCGTTCACCAATTCTCGCATCACCGTGTAGTTCACATTAACTCCATATTGCACATCGAGCCCAAAGATGTCGCCCACAAAGCCAGCCGTTTTCGTCAAGGCCGCACGATCAGCGTCAACACCTGTTGCCCCGTCATGGACACAACTGTAATAAACGTTTATCTTGCCTTGATATCCTGAATCGCAGGCTCGGCCATACTTTACATAGAGGTCACGGGGGATACTGACCATATACGCGTTCTTGTTTTTCTGATCCAGGCTCAAAATCATCATTGAGTCAGTTAAGTTGGCGCCCTGGTGGCCGGGATCATCCTCTGACGTACCGAGGACCAAGATATTGCTGCGGCCGTTGCTATCCTGTTTCAGCGGCTGGTTCTGGAACAAGTCGAGGAAACTACCCTTGAACACGTTACTGCTCGCGACAATGGCCTTAATTCCGACATACCCACCGATACAAACCAAGACGACTACGACGAGAATCGCGATGCGCTTAATCCACTTACGCCGATTTGATTTTTGTCCGTTAGGTTGCGGCCTTTGCCTCCGTGAAGGAACTGGCGACTGACTATCGAGGTCGTCGAGAGACTGGAGTGAAGCGTCGATTTCTGCCCGGCTGATACCGCCCTTGCTGGTCCGGGAAAGCCGCGGCACGTCCTCTGACTCTACCGGCGGTTTAGGCGTCGCCCTGGGTGCTTCTTTGTTCACTGGCTTTTCCCCGCCAATAATACCGCCGACCCTCCGTTCAGGTCGGCGCGATACGAATCCATCCATTGATGAGTTATCTCTCGCCATAAATAATTGCTTCATACATTTTACAAAAAATTGGCGCTTATGAATAGCATGTTTGCTGGTCTATTTAGAAAACTTCCTATATAGTAAATACAAGTGGAAAAAAATTTCAGTAGTCAGCATCCTTGGCTTAAAGACTTCGCAAGTCTTCTATTTTTTGTTGCAGCAGTTATCCTTGGAACCGTCCTAATTAACACCTATGTTTTCCGTAGTTTTAACGTTGAAGGCCCTAGCATGGAAAAGACACTGTACACCGGCGACCGGTTGATCGTTGATCGTCTGCCCGTCACCTGGGCACAAATCCAGAACAAGCAGTACATGCCTGAGCGCGGGCAAATCATTGTCTTTAAAAACCCTCAATATACTGTAGGCAACCCCGATGAATATATCGTTAAGCGTGTCATCGCCTTTCCAGGTGAGCACGTCGTGCTCAAGGGTGGTCACTACACGGTCTACAACTCACAGCATCCTAAAGGTTTTAATCCGGATGACGCCAATCACGGCGAACCCGGCAGCCCGACATCTGGTAGCGTCGATACCATCGTACAAGATGGCACCCTGTTCGTCAGTGGTGACCACCGCCAAGGCAACTACTCGTTCGACTCTCGCAACGGGCTTGGGCTGATCCCCTTCTATGACGTAGTCGGCCCCGTCAGCATGAGGATTTTCCCCTTCACGGGCGTCCGAACGTTCTAATCGGATTTGTTTAAATTTCTTCGCCAAGTAATTTTGTTATCCGACCGAATTCATCATCATTCTTGAAGCTAATAACGATATGGCCCGCACCCTTGGTGTTTGAGTGTATCTGTACTTTGGTCGAAAAGCGCGTGGTCAGCGACTGAATCGCTGCGTCATGGACAGGCGCAACGACGCCGGCCTTAACGGGCTTGTCCGTCTTTTTCAAATCAACGACGTACTGCTCAATCTTGCGTGCGCTCCATTCCTCGCGGAGGATTTGCGGCAAAATGGCTTCGACGACTTCTGGGTCGGCATTGATGAGAGGACGCGCCTGGCCCTCGGTCAGCTTGCCTTCCTGTAGAGCCTGACGGACACTTTCCGGCAGTCGCAGCAAACGCAGTGTATTGCTGATTGCACTAACCGACTTGCCGCCCACACGCTTGCCGATTTCATCGAGTGACAGGTTGAACTGGTCGCGCAGTTTCAGGTAGGCCGTTGCTGTTTCCAGTACATTGAGGTCGCGGCGCTGGATGTTCTCAATGAGCGACAGCTCAAGTTTGTGCTGATCGTTCAGCGAACGGACAAGTGCCGGAACACGCTCCAGGCCTGCGAGACCGGCGCTACGAAAACGACGCTCACCGGCTACAATTTCGTACTTACCATCAACAGGCGTCACAACGATTGGCTGGATAACACCGTGCTCTTTGATCGATGCTGCCAATTCTTCGAGTGCCTGCTCGTCAAACGTTCGCCGCGGCTGGTCGGGGTTAGCAACGATATCGGTCAGCTTTAACTCGCGCAAATCGCTGAGCTGCTCATCCTGTGCTGCCGTCGGATCCAGCGATTCGTCGATCAAATCCGTCGGAATCAGCGAATCAAATCCCCTACCTAGACCCTTGAGTTTAGCTGACACGTTCAACTACCTCCTTGGATACCGCCTTGTAGGCGCGTGCGCCCTTGCTCCAGCGGTCGTAAGCGCCAATTGGCACGCCGTGGCTTGGCGCCTCGGCCAAGCGGATATTCCGCGGAATGGTCGTCTCAAAAACCTTGTCGGCAAAATGTTTCTTAATTTCCTGGTGCACTTGGTTGCTCAGCGTCGTACGAGAATCCATCATGGTCGGCAAGACACCCAACAGCTCCAGACCTGGGTTCATGCCCTTGCGCACGAGTTTCATCGTCTCTAGCAGCTGTCCCAGGCCCTCCAGGGCGTAGAATTCCGCTTGAACGGGTAACAAAACGTACTTGGCCGCGATCAAGCCGTTGACGGTCAGCAGACTAAGACTTGGCGGGCTATCGATGAGGATGATGTCGTAATCTTTCTGGACGGAAGCTATCGCCTGCTTCAGCCGCGTGAATTTGTGCTGCAGTCCTGCCATCTCTACTTCAACGTTCGCAAGATGTGATGTTGTTGGCGCCAACCATAGATTTTTATGCTCGGTTTTTAAGATGGCCGTTGCAAGTGTCCTGCTCTCCAGTAGCACTTCGCTCATCGTTACCTTCAGGCTTTGCTTATCAATGCCCAAACCGCTCGTAGCATTTCCCTGCGGATCCAGGTCGACGAGTAGCACACGCTTACCCGACTTCGCCAAATAGTAAGCAATATTCACGGCGCTCGTTGTCTTGCCTACTCCGCCTTTTTGATTAGTAACGGCAATAACAGTAGCTTTTTGTCCCTCGCTCATTTGTTAACAGTATAGCATGAGCGACTAAAAAATCCCCGGTTTTACGGGGATTTTTGCGGTTATTTGATCGAAGAGATTTCGATCTGGCTGTACTTCTGGCGGTGGCCAGTTTCCTTGTGAACGCGCTTCTTAGCCTTGTAGCGGATAACGCGAATTTTGTCGCCTTTGACTTCTTGCTCAACGACTTTCGCGCTTACCTTTACGCCCTTTACCAACGGCGCGCCGATAACGGTTTTGTCACCGTCAATCGTCAGGAGTGCATCAAGTGCGAGCTCTTTAGTTCCTTCCGGGAGGCGGTCCACCAGGAGGGTCTCTTTTTCGGCGACGAGATATTGCTTGCCGCCTACCTTGATTACTGCTTTCATATGTTCCTCATATTATTAATACAATCAATAGCTGATTGTAACAGATATAGGACCTCTTTACAAGGGTTACTTACCGTGGACGATGAGGTTATTGGCGTGCAACCAGCCGTGGACGTTGCCGCAGTCCAAATAATCACTGACGGCCGGCACGACGGTAACATTATTCTTTTCGACGGCGTACTGAGTCAGGACGGATATCAGATAATACTCTCCTGACACGTCCAACTGGCAGTACTCATAGGTGCGCTTCATGACCTCGTAGTTCAAGATGTAGTTGCCGTGGTTGATGTAATTGCTCGGCGCCTGTTCGACGGCCGGCTTTTCAATAATGCCCGCAAAGCCTCCGGTCTCTTCATTAAAGTCAATGACACCGTAGCGGCTCACCTCTTCCTGAGGTACTTGCGACGACAGAACGCTAACGCCACCCTCAGGCGTAGCCGCCATCAGTCGCGCGATCTCCGAGCTGTTGTCGACGTTATGGTAAATAGCATCGCCCTGCACGAAAGCGACCGACTCGCCCTTCTTCAAGTGCGAAAATACCAACCCAACCGGTATCGCCGTGCCATACTTGTTAACCGAATCCTGCTCGACGTAGTGAAAAATAACGTCGTGCGGCGCGCGGGCCAGCTCGATCATATCCTGCTTGCGATTGAATTCCAAGAACTGGTTCAGGCGCTCATTGTCAGAATAATATTGCTGCAGCTGGGTGCTGCCTTTGTTGATGACGAAAATAATCTCCTTGATGCCCGCTTTGATGCAATCACGCACGACGTAGTCGACAATCGGACGATTGCCGATTGGCAGCATACACTTTTCGATCGCTTTAGTAATTGGCAGGCGGCGCGTTCCCCAGCCGGCAACAGGAATAATAGCTTTAGTTACAGTACTCATAACCAGAATTATACAGAAGCTTGTGGGCGTTTGCTATTTGTTTTTGTTTTGCAACCGCCCAATATGGGCGTGATTCAAACCATAGTAATGGGCAATTTCGTGCCATAGTGTACGTTTGATCTGCTCGAACAATTCCGCTTCATTGCGTACAACTCTCAAAATCGAGTGTTTAAACAGCGTAATTTTATCGGGCAGAACAAATGTATAGCCATTGCCGCGCTGCGTCAGCGGAATCCCCTCGTACAGGCCCAGCAAAATCGCATTTTCGCGCAACTTCATCTTGGTTTTTTGTTCGTCAGTCGGCTCATCTGCCATGACGATGGCAACATTTTGGAGCCCCTTAATATACTCCTGTGGCAGTTCATCCATAGCGCGCGTAATCAGGGTGTCGAATTGTTCGTCGGATAGATCGTACATATTATTACTATACATTATATAGCAAAGTTTGATATAAGAATACTAGTCGTTACTAAAGTTGAACCAACTGGTCTTTTTCGATATCTTTGACGATGACGTTCCACTGTTCCGCCAATTCGTCGCCCGATATATCATCCATCGAACCAAAGGCGTCTGCCTCGTGCCGCTCGGCGGCGATATCATCACTCAATCCGTTATCGAGTGGGTCTTGTTTGTTAAAGGTGATGTTGTGACGACGAAATATACTCATAATTTTTATTTGATTAACTTTATACTTGTATATTAGCATAAGTATAATAAAAAGTCAATTCTGCGTTCTGGTACACTAGGGGTATGTTAGGTTTTAATCATGTACTTGCAGGTTCAATCGTCGCGATTATCGTACCAGCACCCCTCGTCCCTTTCGTCGCCCTCGGATCGCACTTTCTACTCGACCTTTCCCCCCACTTTGGCTTTCCTGTTGGTGCTAGTCCTTATGCAAAACCCTATAGATATGTCCTCTACGCTGACGGCGTACTGTGTATTGCCAGTCTCGCCCTTGCTCTGACCCTCTTCCCTAGCCAATGGTTTATCATCTGCGTCGGAGCATTCTTCGGTATACTACCTGATTTTTTGTGGCCGCTTTGGCACAAGGGACCAAAATTACTCGATAAGTTCCTGGACTTTGCCGAGTACATTCAGTGGGGCGAGCGCACGTACGGTGCTATCTTCGACACGTTTTACGGCATGATAATGATCATTACCCTCTACTTACTCTCCGGACATAACTAAGGCTTTGACACATACGGATTACCCGAAATATAAAACCGCCAAGGCGCGTCCTTGCCTTGTGAAATACCAATCCTTGTCGTTTGCGTTATGGCCGAATTTGGCAGTGGCGGCTGTACGATAAGCCTCAATTTTCCCTGTTGAAGATTGTGCCCGTTCAGCGCCCTGTCAATACCCAGTGCCTGACAAAGTTTCGCCGGCCCGTTCGTGGCGCCGACGCCTGATTTCCTGCGGCGCTTTTCGATAACATCGACACCGTCCATCGGTTCAACGGCGCGAATTAATGCGGCCGCTCCGTATCCTACCTCGCCTACTACAACATTGCAGCAATAATGCATACCATAGGTGAAGTAGACGTACAAATGCCCCGACGGGCCAAACATAACATCCGAACGCTCAGTTCTGCCCTTGTAGCTATGACTTGCAATGTCAGTCTGATCATAGGCCTCGGTCTCGACGATTTTGGTGCGTATCACTTTGCCATCCAAGCGGCGCTCAAGAATACAGCCCAGCAGCCGCGGCGCCGCCAGGCTGGCTGGTTGACTCAAAAACTCCAGCGTTATGCCTTCTCCAGTGAGACGCCGAGCTCGGCACCCTCAACCTTAACCGTCGAACTATAACCGTATTCGTTACTCGCAATATCAGTCGCGAGCGTTTCAATCGCAATGGTTGCTTCGTGTTCTGAGATTGCCTTTTGCAAATCGTCATCATCGGTAGTTAGACTTAGTTTGATGCGATCATCGACGTTAAGTCCGGCGTCCTTACGCGCCGCCTGAACGTGACGCACTACTTCGCGCATCAGACCTTCGCGCTTCAGTTCAGGGGTAATATCAAAGTCGAGCGCCAGTTCATTGCCCTGAACAACTTTTTTAACATTAAGCTCTTCGGTCAGGATATCATCGAAATTCACGAATTCGCCGAGGGTCGGCACGGTCACGCTCGCCAGTGGCTGGCGGATTTTCACCCGCTCCGACGCGCGCAGGCTCAGGGCCTGATTGACGTAATCGCGAACGGTCTCCATATCACTTACAACCAGTTCATTGACGTGCCCGTCCCGTGGCCAATCCAGAAGATGCACACTGTCACCTCCAGTAAGCTTTTGATATAGCTCCTCGGTAAGAAACGGTGTGAATGGTGCGAGCACCAAACTCAGGCGTACAAGAACATAATGCAGCGTACGATAGGCATTGTTCTTATCGGTATCATCTTCACTCTTCCAGAAACGTCGTCGGCTGCGGCGAACATACCAGTTACTAGCATCTTCGATGAACGGTATCACTGGTTTAAGTGCGTTGGGCAGATCATACGCCTCCATATGCTTCTCGATTTCACTCGTCAATTGATGGACGCGGCTAACGATCCACTGGTCAAGCGGATTCTTCAGACCCAGAGAAGGGTCGGACAGGTCGCCGGTGAACTCCCAGCCATCGACTTCAGCATACATCGTAAAGAAGTCGTACATGTTCCAGATCATGCTCAGTTTGCGCGCGACGTCGGCGACGTCCTTGTCGATCAATGAAAAGTCCTCACCGTTAAGAACCGGCGAACTGAGTAGAAGAAAGCGCAGACTGTCGGCCGAATACTGATCCATCAGCTCATTCGGATCGGTGAAGTTGCCATAGCTTTTACTCATCTTGCGGCCGTCGTTACCGGCCAGCGTACCGGTCGTGATGACGTTTTTGAATGCATTGCGACCAAACAGACCAACGTTGACGGCATGGACATAGTAGAACCATGCGCGCACCTGCCCGACGTACTCGACGATGAAATCGCCAGGAAAATTCTGCTCGAACTTCTCTTTGTTCTCGAAAGGATAGTGGAACTGCGCAAACGGCATACTGCCGCTTTCGAACCAGCAATCAATGACCTTATCGATGCGCTTGTAGTGCACGCCGTCGATATCAAACTCGATGTCATCAACCCATGGACGATGGTAATCGTCTAGCTCAACGCCGCTGAGTTCTTTCAGCTCGGCATAGCTGCCGACGACTTTGACATGCTCGTCACCATCATCATCGACACCCTTCCAAACCGGCATCGCTGTTGCCCAGAAACGGTCACGCGACAAGTTCCAGTCCGGCGCCTGCTGGACGGTTTTTTCAAAACGACCGTGCTTGATGTGCGATGGAAACCAATTAATGTGTTCAGTATTTTGCTCCAACATTTCGGTGCGTTGACCATCGATGTCCATGAACCAACTCGGGTGCGCACGATACATCAATTTATTGCCGTTGCGCAGGTTGTGCGGATACTCGTGCCTGATGTAATCGATTCGCAGCACTACCCCGCGCTCGTGAAGGGTCTTGGCGATGGTTTTGTTGATTTCCCAGACATCCTCGCCTTTCCACTCGCCCTCAATATACTTACCGTACTCGTCGAGTGTATGAACGACCGGAATGTTGTTGCGTTTGGCTAGCTCGAAGTCATCCTCACCGTATGCCGGTGCAATATGCACGATACCGGTACCCGACTCCGTTGTGACAAATTCCGCTGCCCATACCTTGTGTGCGTTACCACCCCTGTCGGCAAACAACGGTTCGTATGATTTTCCAACCAAATCGGCGCCGCTTACTTCTTTTACGATGTTATAATCGAGTGGCTTGTGTTTCTCGTCCACAAAGGCTTTTTCGACCAACTCTTTCGCCAGGATGAATTGTTCGTTGTTATATTCAACCCGCACATATTCAACCTCGGGATTGATTGCGAGAGCCGTGTTGCCAGGCAACGTCCACGGTGTCGTCGTCCATGCCAACAGATAAACATTGTCATCGGCTAGTTTAAATTTCACGTATACCGACGGGTCGGTGACCACTTGATATGCGCCCGCGTCCATCGTGACCTCGGCCTTGCTCAGTGGCGTCGCCCACTTAGTGTCGTACATCAGGACACGCTCACCCTCGTAGATCTTGCCCTTTTCATAGAGCGTTTTGAACGCCCACCAGACAGACTCCATATAGTCCCGATCCATAGTTTTATAGGCGCCCTTAAAATCAACCCACCGGCCAATACGGTCGATTGTCGACTCCCACAGATTACCAGTCTGAATCATACTTTCACGGGCCGTGGTGATGTATTCGGCGAGGCTGATTTTGGTCCCGATTTCATGTCGGTCGGTGATGCCAAGTTTCTTCTCGACGAAGTTTTCGGCCGGCAGACCGTGCGTGTCCCAGCCCCATACACGCTCAACCCGCTTGCCCTGCATCGTTTGATAACGCGGTACGGCATCTTTTACGATTGATGACAGTAGCGTTCCGTGATGCGGCACACCGGTGATAAACGGCGGACCGTCGTAAAAGACATACGAATTTTTAACCGACCGCTGCTCGACGGATCGTTCAAATGTTTTATTCTTTTTCCACTGCTCGGCGATATCCTTTTCATATTCGAGTGCCCGTCTACGTGTTCCAGATATAAATTTCATCGTTTCTCCTTTAATTTTTTGAAATAAAAATCACTTCTATCGTCTGTCAGATCCCAAATTGGGAGGTACCATCTGACTTCCAAAAGAAGTGATTCTTTTAGCGCTTTGTTGTTCGCTTTAACGTAGTACTCACGCCCGGTTCTACTTTCCATAATATACTCTTGGATTTCTTCCGGGAGCTTGCGGGTGATAACCGTTCAATCGCCTCTGTTAGCAATTATAGCAAACTTATCTATGCAAACAAGCTGTCACCGAATTTCACAAACACAAGCGCGATCAGCAGCACGATCCAAGCAGCTACCGCCAGTTTGTCAAAATCCTTAGCATAGAATTGATCAACATTTTTATACACCCTGCTTGGCAGCTTGAAGGTGTCATGCTTTAGATTGTAGCGAGTAATCGTGGCCGATAACATCGTCATGCTGAATGTCACGACCAAGCACCATGGACAGAGTACCTGAATGACGTACACACTGTTGAAAAACAACCAGTACGCAAACAGCGTCCAGAAAACATAGCCAATCTCCGCACCGATGAGGAACCATCGGGGGAACTTAACTTGTAACAAACCTAAAAGTGCAATCATGATCACCATCGGGAAACCCATGAGACCGATATACATATTCGGAAAACCAAACACACTCGCCTGCCAAGTCTTCATCACCGTTGCACAGTTCAATACCAGGTTGAACGAACAACTAAGTATGGCGTCGGGATGTTTTAATAGAGTAAATTCCTCAACCGCAAGCACAAATGCGGCGGCAAGGCCAGTTATGCCGAATAGTAGCATCGTGCCGAATATCCACTGATCCGATTTCTTTCTATTTTGTGACAGCAGGCCAAACAATTTGCTATACATAATAACTCACCTCATTTATTAAAGGAAGCGGGAGGCCGCTCCACATATTACGTAACTGCCCTTCGTCCGACGTAGCGATGACGGCTGGATATTGAGTCACGTCGTACACCCGACAAATGTCGGCACCGCGGACACTGTCAGGATTGATTTCCTCAAGCTTGTGATGTATTCGGTTTTCAAAATCATGGAGAAACATAGTGACATCTCGAGCATGCTCGCTTTCCGACCGATATATAACCATTATGCTCACTTCTTGCCCTTGTCTTTCCGGCGCGATGCCAAAATCGCTTCGAATTCATCGAGGGTCTTAAACTCATAATACACACTTGCAAACCGGACATAAGCCACCTCATTGCGCTGTGCCAACTCGTTAATTACAAGTTCGCCGATGGTTTTCGACGGCAGCTCGGACTCGCCGAGGGCATACAGATTGTCCTCTACTTCACTCACGATCTCTTGAATTTCAACTTCGCTCGCAAAGAATTTGCCGACAGATCGCGTGATGGCCGTATTAAGCTTTTCGCGATCGAACAGTTCGCGCGTACCATCCTTTTTAATGACAGCGATGTTCGGCTTCTCAATCCGTTCGTAGGTGGTAAATCGGCGTCCATCTGGAGCTTCGCGGCGGCGGCGAATGGCCAGTCCATCGCCCACTTCACGAGATTCGATAACGCGACTGTCCCCGATGTTTATTGGTGTTGCCATTTTGTACTCCTACGCTTCGTCTTCAGACTTTTTGTGCTTTTTGCGGCGGCGCAGGAAGGCCGGTGTGTCAGACTCATCATCGTTCTCTTGTGGTGTGTCCCAGATGTTTCGAGAAGGCTCTTCGGCAAAGCTTGCCTGTGGGTCGTTCTTATCAAGATCAAGATTCACGCCTTCGACAGCTTCGTCGCTCACGCCACGCGCTTCAATCTCGTTGACCCTGTGCTCAGCGACATCCAGTGATACTTCCTGCCGGTGAAAGAATTCGCTGTCGAATCCGGTTGCGATTACGGTGATGATCAGTTCGTCCTCTAGCTCAGGCTTCAACGTTGCACCGAAGATAATGTTTGCATCCGGTGAAACGGCACTGGTAATAATCTCAGCCGCTTCCTGAATTTCACTCATGCTCATGTCGTAGCCACCAGTGACGTTGAACAGTACGCCCCTGGCGCCATCGATAGAAACCTCGATAAGCGGTGATTCGATAGCTTGCTGTGCTGCCTGTGCGGCACGGTCATCACCACTGGCGCGGCCGATACCCATCAGAGCGCTACCGGCGTTGCTCATGACCGCCTTGACGTCGGCAAAGTCGAGGTTGATCAGACCGTGTTCGGTGATGAGTTCGGAAATACCCTGAACACCCTGGCGGAGTACGTCATCAGCAATCTTGAACGTTTCGAGCAGTGGTGTGCGCCGATCAATCGTCTGCAGCAGACGGTCGTTTGGAATCGTAATCAGTGTGTCTACCTGGCGGCCAAGTTGGTTAATCGCCCACTCGGCGTTGACGCGGCGCTTTTCGCCCTCAAAACTGAACGGTTTTGTGGCAACACCTACCACAAGAATCCCGAGTTCCCTAGCAATTTCAGCGACAACGTAGCCGGCACCGCTACCGGTACCACCGCCGGCACCAATAGTGACAAACACCATGTCGGCGCCCTCGAGAGCTTGGCGAATATCGTCACGTGATTCGGTGGCTGCAGCCTCACCGACTTTGGGGTCTGCGCCCGCGCCGAGGCCGCCAGTCGTCTCGTGTCCAAGGTGTATTTTGACGTCGGCTTTACTATTATGGAGCGCTTGTGCGTCCGTGTTCATCGCAATAAACTGAACGCCGGTCAGACCGGCATCCTTCATGCGGTTTACGGCGCTACCTCCGGCACCGCCCACGCCAACAACTTTAATACTCGCAAATGTCTGAATCTCGCTTGGTGTTACTTCCGGCATAGCTACTCCTACGTCTTTATTACTCTATAGTATACCACTGATGTGCGGAAATTGAGCAAGCTAAGTACGAAAATGATTCAGCAAACGTTTTACAATGCCGCTCGCCTGTGAAACTGCTGACTTTCCAGCGCCACCGACATGGTGGTGACCACCTTGTCTATTGATACCTTGCGCATCGAGGAGCATCAAACCGGCTGCAGCCGCAAACTGCGGTTCGTCCATATGTTCAGCTACGCCGCCGAAGCCGCTAGCAGCACCGACTCGAACCGCAAGTCCGAGCGCCTCTTTTGTGTAATCAACGATGTTCTTGAGCTTTGCGCCGCCACCCGTCAGCACGACACCGCTTGGCAATTTGGCCAGTCGACCGGCCTTTTTGAGCTCTTTACTAATCGCCTCAAATAATTCTTCGAGGCGAGCTTCGATAATTTCATCGACATCCTCACGCGAGAACTCCAATGTCTCTTTGTCTTGCTTGATTGTCACCTTCTCGCTGCCGATCTGTGCCGTCGCTGAACCGTGCAGTACCTTCACCTGCTCGGCAACTTCCGGATCCGTCTTCAAGCCGATAGCGAGGTCATTCGTAATATTGTTGCCGCCGACTGGAATGACGCCCGCGTACTGCAGATCGCCTTCCTCGAAAATCGCGACGCTGGTCGTGGCTCCGCCCATATCAATGACGGCAACACCGTTTTCAAGTTGCTGCTCCGTCAAAACGGCTTTGGCCGCCGCGACAACGCTAGGAATGATTCCATTCGACGTTACTTTTGCCATCTCGAGCGTGCTGTGCAGCGCTGCCGTCTGTGGAGCCATCGCCGATATGACGTTGGCATTAATTTCGAGTCGCGTCCCGCTCATACCAACCGGATCCTTGATATTATCTTGACCATCTAGGCGGTAGCTGTGCGGAATAACTTCCAGTATCTCCCTGTTGGCAGGTACTTTTCCGACCGTTGCGACTTCTTCGAGTCGCGCAACATCGTCAGATCCAACCACGTGATCCGGTGATGAGACGGCAACCATACCATCAGTCACCGTACTCAGGATGTGTGACCCGTTAACGCTTACTGATGCAGCATTTACTTCGTAACCGCTCATGCGCTCGGCCGCACCTAGTGCCTCATCGATTGCTTGCGCCGGACCGTTCAAATTGACGATCGAACCCTTGCGCATGCCAGAGTTTTTTACCTCGCCGACACCAACAATCGTTGGCGTGCCCGTAGTAGCATCGAGGTGACCCACCACGCAACGGACAGTTGTAGTACCGATATCAATACCTACGGCATATCGCGAGCTATCTTGCATGAAACGTATTATAACTATTTAATAGCGTTTTGAAAAGCCGTAAGGGCTTTGCCAAGCTTGCATTAATTACTACAGGCGGGTAAGGACTTCGGCGCCATCATAGGTAATCAACACGGTATGCTCAAAATGCGCGGCCAAGCTGCCATCGCGAGTAGAGATTGTCCAACCGTCATCAGTATCGGTGTGGATTTTCTCGCCGCCAAGCGTTGCCATCGGCTCGATCGCGATCGTGTCTCCTGGCTGCAGTAGCGTACCGGCGCCTTTCCGTCCATAATTTGGCACGTCCGGCGGCATGTGCATTACTATGCCGACGCCATGTCCGACTAGATCCCGAATGATTCCAAGTTTTCCATCCGAGAGGACCTTCTCGACTGCCGCCCCAATGTCACCCGTGTACGTACCGGCGCCCTTGATTGCATCGATGCCGACGTAAAGGCTTCGCTCTGTAACCGCCAGCAAGTGCTTGGCGGCCCCACTCGGCTGTTCGCCAATTACCATCGAAAAGGCGCTGTCGGTTTTCATGCCTTTATATGTAATAACGAGGTCAAAGCCAACGATATCGCCTTTCTCAAAAGCATCGTCAGTCGGCACGCCATGCACGATTGCATCATTTGCACTAATACATATAACCCCTGGGAAGTTAGGAATCGGCTCTTTATACGTCGGCGTTGCGCCATGGCGCAGGATTTCCTTTTCCACCCAGACATCCACTTCTCGCCCTGTCATACCCGGCTGGACATAACCCTTTAGATCATGAAGTATCGTAGCGAGAATCTTGCCGCCCTCGCGCATTGCCTGAATCTGATCAGGTGTTTTTGGCGGCTGACTCATTACGCCAGCCCGTACGCGCCTAGTTCTTCCATAATACGGTCGTGAATCTGTCCGACCGTGCCGACACCGTCAATATGAACGATATTCACGCCCTGCTCAGTGAGGTACGTCAGGATTGGGTAGATTTCCGTACGGTAGATCTTGAGTCGCTCATCAATAACCTCAGGGGTGTCATCGAGACGGCCGCGGACTTCAAGTCGCTTCAGCAGTTCACTCTTTGGCACTTCTAGGACGATAACGAGTTTGATGTCACGTCCATGGTGCGACTTGTTATCAATCAGCCAGTGCGCCTGGCTCATCTGGCGAGGAAAACCGTCCAGAATCACGCGGCTTATATTCGTGGAACGCTTGATCGCGTCACCCATCAACTCATTCACCTTTTCAGTATCGACCAACTGACCTGTCTGCATCTGTTTGATAAGTTCAATGTCATGAACGTCACGCAGCAACTGACCCGCGCTCAGCCAGCGCCAACCGTTACGCGCAGCCAATAATTGACCCTGGACACTTTTTCCTGCGCCAGCCGGTCCGAAAAATACGATCATGTTTGTTCTCCTTAGCTTAGTGTTTCCTTCACAATTCGCGCCAGTGCCGCGCCATCAGCAGTATTACCCACTTGCTGCTTGACTGCACCAATAACTTGTCCCATTGCTTGCGGACCGCTGACACCAAGTTCGGCAATTTTTGCCGCGACGATTGCACGCAGCTTGTCCTCGCTCAGTTGTTCGGGTAGATATCGCGCAAGTACTTCGGCCTCT
>Ga0335069_10001288_pt1 | contig 40557 bp, 30 predicted proteins | sample Lox_Sample_11_FD_206714 | JGI IMG/M metagenome (GOLD analysis project Ga0335069, IMG submission 206714) | Soil microbial communities from Loxahatchee National Wildlife Refuge, Florida, United States - Lox_Sample_1.1 | ecosystem: Environmental > Terrestrial > Soil > Wetlands | place: USA...
GTTGTCTTTCACCAGTCGCTTTACGTGGTCAAGCACGGGGTATCCGTGATCGCTGGTCTCGGAAAGTGACGTGTAGAGGCCGGCGTCGAGCAGTGCGGCGTATGGGCCGTTGACGCCGACCAGCCGAAGCTGGCTCAAGGCCTGGGCAATCGCATCCGGGTAATCGCGCACGTCGGGCGGCAGCGTCTGGATCGGATTGCTGGTTCCCTGGCTAACGCCTTCGATTCCGGCGGCCGGATATCCCTCGAACATCGCACCGTCTTCGGCGAAGGCAATCTTGCGGGCGGCGTCCTTAGCAGGCTGCCAGTCGGAATCGTTCGCGCCTCGCTCGACGTCGTCGATAGACTGGCGGCTCAGCTCAAACGGCACCCGCAACTCCACCAGCGCTTTCGTCAATCGCTGCCGGGCAATCACTCCTTCGGAGGGTGCGGAGATGTCCTGCAGATGACCGGTGCCCACGCAGGATAGGGTGGGGCCCGCCGGGCCATGCACGTCCACGACACGCCGTCCGGCAAGGTGGCGCTTGAAAGTTCGCGAGGTTTCTTCCTCGATCTGTGCCCATGCCGCGTCAGAAATCGGAGCCAGCTCTCGATGCAGGTTATTCATTCGGAATCTCTCCCTTGAGGGAACCAATGCCTAAAGAACCATCGCCCTTAGGCGAAGGAGAAGGAGGGGGTGGCGCCGCCCCCGAGGGATCAGTTGAGGCGGGTGAATCTGCGGAGGTTTCGGAGCCAGCTACATCCTCCAGGAACGTTGATGACGGGGTGAAGAACAAATTGCCGGTGACAGCTTGGCTGAAATCGAGCAAGCGATCGTAATTACCCGGAGGGTTGCCAACGAACATGTTCTCGAGCATCTGCTCAATCGTACGCGGCGAGCGACTGTAGCCGATGAAGTATGTACCGAATTCACCCTTGGATGGCTGCCCGAAGGGCATGTTGTCGCGCACGATCTTCTTCTCAATACCGTTTTCTACGATTGTGGTAAGCGCATTGTGCGCGTAGGTCGGCTTGACCGAATCATCCAGCTCGACGTCAGAAAGCTTTTTGCGACCGATGATTTTCTCCTGGGTCTCGGTCGGCAGCGCTTCCCATGCCTTCACGTTATGCAAATACTTCTGCACGATCACGTAACTGCCGCCGGCAAACTGCGGATCCTCATCCCCGACGACCACCGCATCCACTGCTTCGTGGCCCGTCGGGTTCTCCGTACCGTCGACAAAACCCAGAAGGTCGCGGTCATCGAAATAGCGAAATCCGTGAACTTCATCCGCTGGCGTAACGTGATCGCTGATGCTAGCCATGATCTGCGTTGCCAACTCGAAACACAAATCCATGCGCCGCGCGCGGATGTGGAACAGCAAATCCCCCGGCGTTGCGATGGCATGGCGCGCGCCGGCGCGAATCTCTCGGAAGGGGTGCAGTTCAGCGGGACGCGGAGCCCCGAACAACCGGCCCCAGGCATCGGAGCCAATGCCCATCACGCAGGAGAGGCCCGCTTCGATGTCCCGAAATGCTACGGCGCGCAACAAGGCTGAAAGATCTCCACAGAACGTTCGGATTGCCGCCCGGCTGACTGGTCCGGGATTTACCGTCACCACCAGGAAGATCGCGGCGCGAGCCAGTGGCGACGCAACCGGCTGGGCGATGGTCGTCGCGGCCTTTGCATTCACTTGCGTGGCGACTGGATCGGAAGGCATGAGTGGTGACCTGTTTGGAGGAAGCTCTGCAGGAATTCGCTTCCCCTTGCAGACGGCAAGCCTATCAAAGCCGTTCGAAAACTGTCCATCGCGTCGTTCTACGACAAGATGGGTTCTTTGCTCTCCGGCCCCATCTTGTTAGACTGCCCCGATGCCGGTTGGAAGCACCCCAGCAAAACCCGGCCAGTGGCGAGCGTCAATCTTGCTCGCCTTTCAGTACGCGTTCGACGACTTCACTCGCACCATGCCGCGGACGAAGCGCATCGTTGCATGGGCGGCCGTCCTTATCCAGGGATACGCCATCTATGCCTTGATCACCCGCTCTTTCGTCTGGCCACTCATGTGGCCGCGCGCTCCCTGGGTCTTCGCCATCGGCATTTTTGTCTTCTACACGGCCTATACCGTGATGAATGGGCTGCTGGCTTCCGAACTGGTTCGTAAGAGCAAACTCGAAGCAGACCAGATTGCGGCCAGGAAAATCCAGGAGGCGCTGATCCCCCAGAAACTGGAGCCGCTACCCGGCTACCGGATTGAGAGTTTTTACCAACCATTCCGCGATGTGGGAGGGGATTACTTCGATGTCATCGCGCTAAAAACGCCACTCGTTTTAATCGCCCTGGCCGACGTTTCGGGCAAGGGAATGGCAGCGGCCTTACTTTCCTCGAACATTCAAGCCCTCGTCCGCAGCATCTCGAGCGCGGACGCCAGTCCGCTTCTCCTGGCCAAGCGAATCAACCAACACCTCAGCGACCACACGCCTTCGGAGTTCTTCGCAACGGCAGTTTTCCTGTTACTGAATCGCGAGTCGGGGGAAATCGACTACGTGAATGCAGGACACAATGCTCCCATCGTCTTCGGCCCGGGACAGATCCAATTGCTGCAGGCGACCGGACCGCCGCTCGGCCTTTTCGCTGCCTCGAGTTACGAAGCTCGTTCCGCTATGCTCGATCCCGGCCGCTCGCTTCTGGTCTTCACCGACGGGTTGACCGACTCGATTTTGGGAAAGGAGCCAGATTTGCGCCTCCAGGCGGAATTGAAAGAGAATGGCCCGCAAGCTCTGTCGCGCGTGCGCTCTCTCGTCGAACCAAAACTCAACCACGACGACGTAACTATTCTGCTGGTTGCTCGCCTTCCCTTCTCGCCGGATCACCCTCGAGTTTGAGAGCGCCCGACTCGGCGTCACAAACGCTGCCATTCAAAGAACCGGCGCTACGGTACTCACCCAAGCAGCTTACCCAACCAGGATTGCGTGGGTAATCTTCTGCCACCATCCCGGATCGAGGCGCCACAAATAGACGGCAAACGCCTGTGTCACGATCAGCGGCGGTAGCGCATAGAGATAAATCTTGTGCACGCGTCCGTCGACCCACCAATCCCGCAACATTCCGAGCACGATCAACAGGTCCAACACTGGAAAAAAGAGATTGTTGTTGAAAATGTAATCGAACCGTCCGACCGCGGCATCCATCAACTGGCAGCTGGCAATGAATAACAGCCGGCGATGGTACTCCGGCTTCCTTCTCCAGTAGATTGCCAGCGCCACGCACGTGCCGAAAGCGATCATGTCCGTGAACGGAATCGAAAGGAACGCATCTACCCCTTGCTGATGCAGCACAAACGTATCGAAGCGCGCCATTACCACCGCGATGGTGAAGCCCAGGGTAACCATGGCAGTCGCCAGCCCTGCTCCAAACCATCCCAGCGTCCGATGCAAGCGCATATTGCGTGTGCGCACCAGGGTAGCCTGCAAAATGAAGAAGACCACCCAAGTGGAAAAAGCTGCGCCATGCATCCAAAGAAGAGACGGCCGCGGCGGGCTCGCGTGGAACAGGTTGTGGTCAACGGTCCGGCTGAATCCCCACACCACGAGGCCCGCCATCGCAAGGCCCATGCAGAGATAGAAGTAGCGGCTTACAAAAGTCTTGATGGGGTTTCGTGCGGCTTCATCTTTGCGCACACCAACGACGAACCCCGGGTTTCCAATGGCCATGAAAAACTCCCCTCAACTAGCAAGTCTTCGACAGCACAGTAGCGGCGAATTGTACGCGGACGGGGCCGAATTGCAATAGAACTGGCGGGCTACTGGCCGGCGGCGCCTTCGCGAAGTGGGGCGGGCCATGGCCACCTGAGTCTTGGTCACCTAGTCTTTGCGGCCCTATGGTCGCAGATGAAGAAACTTGTAACACTCGCGAAGCACGCTTTCTGTTGCCTTTAACATCCGTTCAACATCGCATCGCTACACTCGTAGCCGAAAAGCTGGCCGCCCTGGAGGACTTCTCCAGTCCGGCAGGCCCTGGGGCAAAAACGACAATGCTCGGAATTCCTTTTCGCTACTTGTTAAAGCATCCTCTGGCAGCGATGGAGTTAGTCGCAGACCCGCTTCAGACCTGGACCATGGTTGTCGATAATTACCGCGCGCTTCAGGAGCGAAAGGAGCCAATCCGCAGCTATGACTGGGATCCGGAGTGGGAACAGAAGCTCCACCGCCAACTGGGTTTGGACTGGCCTTGCTCCTGTAGTGGAGAATGTGCGGCACTCTATCCGCAAGTTCTCGCCGAACTCGAGGAAAGCGGGGTGCGGCCCGGCCCTGAAAGCTTTGCAGTGTGGAATGACGGCGACGCTGCCTTGATCCGGGCCGTCTGGTGCATCATCCGGCACACCCGCCCTGAGAAAGTAATCGAGACGGGCGTGGCCCACGGAGTCACCTCCCGCATGGTCCTTGAAGCCATGCAGCGCAATCAGCGGGGCCAGCTCTGGAGCATTGACCTGCCGCCTCTTGAGCAAGAATTACGGGATCGCGTTGGCATTGCCGTGCATGGCCCAATTGCGCGGCGCTGGTCGTACGTAAGAGGTTCCAGCCGTTTGCGTCTGCCGGCCTTACTATCCCAGGTTGGGCGGATCGACTTGTTCATCCACGACAGTCTGCACAGCGAGCGCAATGTTCGATTTGAACTGGATCTGGCATGGTCTGCGCTGAATGAGGGCGGATCGATCGTAGTGGACGACGTGGATGCGAATTCTGGATTTCGGCTCTTCAGAGCAGCCTTCCCCGATCAACCTGCGATGGTCTGCCAGGCCGAACCGGTTCGCCCGGATCTTCGCCGCTTCAACGAGCGTGGACTCTTTGGCGTGATTCTAAAAAGCAAGTCCACGGTTCGCAGCGCGGCCTGAGGCAGCTGCGTCCCTTGCAGGAACCTCAGCATGCACTTGCGCGAGTTGAGCCCGCACGCCATAGTCCTTGCCCCAATTCCAGGAGATGCCATGCCGCCGGCTACGTCGATTGCCTGCCTTCACCACTTCGCCCGAAAGTCTACGTTGGTTCTTATGCTGCTTGTTCTTTCGTTTTCGCGAGCCCTTTGTGCGCAGACGGCTCCCGATTGGACCGAACCGTTTGCGCCTTTCCGCATCGCCGGCAACCTCTATTACATCGGCACTGTTGGGCTAGCCAGCTATCTGATCGTTACGCCTCAGGGGAACATCCTGATCAACAGCGATCTCGAAGCCAACGTGCCGATGCTCGAGGCCAGCATCGAGAAGCTTGGTTTCAAGTTCAAGGACACGAAGATTCTGCTGATCAGCCATGCCCACTTTGACCACGATGCGGGCAGCGCCAAGATCAAACAACTCACAGGCGCGGCCTATATGGTGATGGACGCCGACGTTCCGGTCGTCGAGTCCGGCGGCAGGGCCGACTTTCAGTACGGTAACCGCCCCGAGTTTCTCTACCCACCTGCCAAAGTGGATCGCGTCTTGCACGACGGCGAGCAGGTAAAACTGGGTGGCACGATGCTTGTTGCTCATCTGACACCAGGTCATACCAAAGGTTGCACGACCTGGACCATGCAGGTTACAGATGGCGGCAAAGCTTACAACGTGGTCATCGTAGGCAGCCCGAACGTGAATCCAGGTTACAAGCTGATCGATAATCCGGCTTATCCGGCGATCGCCGACGACTACGCGCGGATGTTCCGAGTCTTGAAATCGCTGCCATGCGACGTTTTTTTGGGCGCGCACGGTGAGTATTTTGGCTTGGAACAGAAATATGCCCGACTCCAGAAGGAGGGCGTTTTGACGGGGGCAAAGTCAGGCAGGCAAAATCCGTTCATCGATCCGGTCGGATACCAGAAGTTTGTTTCTGAGAAACAGCAAGAGTTCCAAGCTGAGTTAGCGAAACAGTCTGCCGAGCCTCACAAGCTGGGGCGCCTGTAGTTGCTAGGAGTTATGCTCGCTTTGAACGACTATGGTTTCGCACAAATGGATGTGAGGCGGCGGCTCCAGCACTCTTAGCGATTTCCATCAAATCGATTCAGCAACACGGGACTTCAGGTTAAGTTCCACGATTTGAGTGCGTTGGCCGTACAATTTGGCTGCGCTTCTATTGTCAGAGTATCTGTGAGGTTGCGCAGTGACCTTTCGTCTTCTTCTTACTAAGCTGTTTTCTGCTTTTTTCCTGCTTCTTTTTTTGACTTTCAATCTTGGCAATACTCCGGTTCGCAAGTCCACATCCGCCCAGCGAGTGTCGTTTCTGGCACGGCGTGAGTTCTTGGCAGGACAAGAGCCGGTTGCGTCGGTGCTAGGGGACTTCAACGGTGATGGGATCACGGATGCAGCCGTTCAGAATCTCAGCACCGGCAATGTTTCGATTTTGTTGGGGAAAGCTGACGGAACGTTTCAGCCGGCAATTAATGTTTCCATCCCATCGGGAAACCTCGGAATTACAGCGGGCGATTTTAATGGAGATGGGAAAATTGATCTTGGATTTAGCTCTGCGAATCCGAACGGGGTTTCGATCTTATGGGGGAATGGCGACGGAACATTCCAGCCCGGCCCCACTGTTACCGTTGCTGTCCCGCTAGTCGGAGCCATACTCGCGGGGGACTTCAACGGGGACGGCAAGATCGATGTTGCGGTCGCGGGGTTCGATAACAGCAACACAACCTCCAGTTCGCTTGCCGTCATGCTGGGAAATGGCGACGGCACATTTCAAGCGCCAACCACCTACGCGACCGGGAACCAGCCGATCTTCATCGCCGCGGGCGATTTCAACGGCGACAGCAAAGCGGATTTGCTGGTCTCAAACTTCTCCGGGGGAACGGTCTCGGTTTTTCTTGGAAACGGCGATGGAACTTTTCAGAACGCCACGAATCTAGCTGCTTCCGAGAGGCCGGATGGGGTTGCGGTCGCCGACTTCAATCATGATGGTAAGGAAGACTTTGCGGTCGCGGCGAACCAATCCGTATTAACCTTCCTCGGCAATGGTGACGGCACGTTCCAATCCGCCAAAACCCTGGCTAGCAGCCAGGAAGCGCTTTCCGTTGGGGCAGGAGACTTCAATGGGGACGGGAAACTCGATATCGCAGTCTCGGGTGTGGCCGGGACGGCGTCCGCACTCGGCAACGGAGACGGAACTTTCGGTGCTTTGACCGCGCTGGATATTGGAATTGAGCCGGTCGCGGTCGACGTATCTGACTTCAACAAAGATGGAAAATTGGATTTGATGACGGTGAATCAAGGTTCCAATAGCATCTCGGTTTTGCAAGGAAACGGCGACGGCACCTTCATTGAAGCGCCAAACATTGGGGCCGGAGAACCGAGCGGTGCTGGCATCGTCACTGGGGATTTCAACAAAGACGGCAACGCAGACTTTGCTCTCGCCACCAGCGAGAACGTTAGCATCTTCCTGGGAAACGGCAACGGTACTTTTAAGAATGGCACCGATTTTGGGGACGGCACGGCGCCTTCGGTCCTCCTGACGGCGGATTTCAACGGCGATAGCAACGCCGACCTAGCGGCCTTGCAACCTGTCTCCGCGAATGCGGTCGTCGCACTCGGCAGGGGCGATGGGACTTTTCAGACGCCAAGCGTGTACCCGGCTGCTGGCCCAGTCGATCTGGCCATTGCCGATCTTAATGGGGATGGCAAGCTCGACATGGTTGTCGCCAATGGTGCGAATACCTGCCAGTTCGGACAGACCACCGGCACGACGGTGTTTCTCGGCAACGGGGATGGCACGTTCAAAGCCGGAGTCGTAGAGACGTTGGAGCCGTGCGGATTGACTTCCCTGGGGGCGGGAGACTTTAACGGGGATGGCAAGGCGGACATCGTTGCCGATATCGCGGGCACATTGTACCTCGCCCTCGGGAACGGGGACGGAACGTTCCAGGCGCCAACCTCTTTTGGTTCGGCAGTAAATGCCGGATCGTTCGTCACAGCCGATTTCAACCAAGATGGTAAGCTTGATTTCGCTTTTGCGGATACGCAGACCAGCATGGTTACCGTGTATCTCGGCAATGGGAATGGAGCGTTCACACTAAAGGAAACTGACTCCGTGGGCTTTAGTCCGGGGAGAATTCGGACTGCGGATGTGAACGGCGATTCGATTCCCGATTTACTAACTCCCGGTTTTAGCGCCAACGCTGTGTCGGTTCTGATTGGAAATGGCGACGGAACATTTCAACCAGCTGCAAACTTTGGAACGACAGGGCACGCGCAAGACAGCGCGATAGCCGACTTCAATGGCGACGGCAAGCCGGATGTTGCGGTGGCAACCTACACCACGGTTTCGCTGCTTCTGACGGGCAGCGGAATTATTCCCCAACTCGGCTTCGCGGTTTCGCCCGGACAGCCTTCCTCGATTACTGTGAAGGCGGGAACGGCAGCGGATTATCAGCTAACTATCGGCGGACTGGGCTATGGCGGCACGATTGATTTCACTTGTACGGGTACGCCTGCGGGAGCCACCTGCACAGTGCCGTCGAGCGTCGACCTGCAACCAGAGACCGCGCAATCAGTGCCGGTCAACGTAAGCACAACCGCGCCCACAACTTCCCTGCTGCCGCCATTCGGTAGAAGCGCTCCCTGGCTTTGGGCGATGTGCCTGGCGGGTATCGTACTGCCCGTCGTCCCTCAGCGAACTCGTCATGGGCGGACGGCGCGGAGAATTTCTTTGCTGCTGGCGGCAGTCACGCTCCTGTTGCTGTTGCCTGCCTGCGGCGGTGGCTCCCATGCCACCACCGGCGGAACTCCGGCGGGAACCTACACCTTGACCGTCACCGCGAAGTCCGGAAGCTTGACGCAATCAGTACCACTCACGCTGGTCGTGCAATAGCGGTACGGCACGAAGCAGCCGGAAGCCGAATCTGCCACGCTCGTTTCTTTTACACAACCGGTCTGCCCCAATCGGCGTCTTTCATTTTGCGCGCAATCCTTAAATTTTTAACTTCGGAAGGCCTTATGGAGATCAACACTCCGCGTGTTTTCTTCTGCCGTTGCGACGGCGAGTGCTGCACCCACCATGGGTTTCGCCAGCCCTGCCACAATGATCCGGACGAAGATTTTGAGGATGGGTTGTGTACCGAATGCCGGCAGAACGCCTCGCTGGCCAGAGCGAGTTAGTCCCCTCGGTTCCCCTCATGAGTTAGTCTCCCTTCCTACGCTGGCAAGAGGGATTCGCTAAACAGAAATTAATAGCGACTGCAGGAGATCGTGTATCTACCAACAACCGCCTACGGCAAAGAACTTGCTTCTTACAGGATCGATCCCGGGGGGCTCGGGAATCTACGGAGAATTAAACGCCACACCCACGCATCCAATTCCCCGTGCATGAAACTATTCAAAAACCCGGTCAGCCAGTCCGCACGGCGGACAGTCACCTCGTCACAAACACGGTGCTGTTGCGCATGCCAGAAAACGAATTCGACATTCTTCAGCCGACGCTCGAGTTTGTCCAGCTTCCCCTGGCCGCGATCATGCACCGGGAGCGCCAGGCTTTGGCCGAAGTGTATTTCATCAACCGCGGCATTGCCTCGATGATCGTTGAGACCTCCGACGGCCGTAGCGTTGAAGTCGGAATCGCTGGTCGTGAAGATATGGTCGGGTTGCAGATCGCCGCTGGACTGGAGCGGGCTTCGCACAGCGTGGTAGTGCAAGTTCCCGGCGACGGATTTCTGGTGAAAACGGCCGGGATGAAACAACTCCTGCCCGAACTTCCGGCGCTGCGCAACATCCTCACCCGGCAACTCGGCATCCGCTCGATGCAGTTCGTGCAGAATGCCGCCTGTAACCGCCTGCACAGCGTTCGCCAGCGGTTGGCGCGCTGGTTGCTTCTGACCCGCGACCGAATCGACACCGACGCGATCGCCACAACCCACGATTTTCTGTCGCGGATGGTCGGGACGGACCGCCCGTCGGTGAGTCTGGCTTTAGCGGAGTTTCAGCGGGAGGGTGTGATCTCCGGGAGCCGAGGTGTCATTTGCTTGCTTAACCGGAGAGGCCTTGAGGGCCTGGCATGTGAATGCTATGCCGTCTTCCGCCAATTTAATGCGGAACTCGGGCTCGTCTGCTGAATTTACTGTAGGGAAACCCACCGACAACTTCGGCCAGAAATCGTAGGCTGGCAGTACAGTCTACATCCAAGATACGCCAGTCCGAGGCCTACGAATGGATAAGCCGAAAGGCTGTTCTCCGGATCAAGTTCCCAACGACCCTTCTCTCCAAACACCAATTACCCAGCCCAAATCAGACATGCCTTCTAAGTCGATACAGTCTGAGCACACCAGTTGGCGGGAAGTGGCCGCAATGGCGGCCAGAGAGTCCGACCCACAGCGATTGGCGCACCTGGTGGACGAGCTGATTCGCTTGCTGGACGAAGAGCGCCGCGGGAAAGGTTTGCGGCCGTTTGAAAAGAACGGAATGTAGATTGTGGTCGTATCCAAGCCAGCCGACGAGTGCGGGATTAGAATCTATATTTTAATGCGAAAGGCCTTAGGACGCCCGCTCCCGTCCAGGCTCATTCCGTCAACGTCCGAGAACGCTAAGCTCTCTTAGTCACGGCTTCGCAGCTTGGACAGCAACCGCAAAATCTCCAGATAGAGCCAGATTAGCGTCACCATCAAGCCGAAAGCGGCGTACCACTCCATATACTTGGGAGCGCCAACACGAGCACCGGTCTCGATGAAGTCGAAATCCAGCACCAGGTTAAGAGCAGCCACAATCACGATGACCACGCTGATCCCGATGCCGAGCGGGCCAGCCCCAAAGATGGACGGGAAAGTGATGTGAAAGAAGCTGAGAATCCAAGTCAGAAGATAGAAGGCGGCGATGCCGCCGGTGGCGGCCACGACGCCAAGCCGGAACTTGTCGGTGACCTTGATAATCCCCGCTCGGTAGACAAGCAGGAGGGCAACTAAAGTTCCGAAAGTCAGGCCGACGGCCTGCATTGGAAGGCCCTGGAAGCGGGCTTCGTAAATGGCAGAAACGCCGCCCAGCACCAGGCCTTCGAGCACCGCATAGATCGGCGCGGTGACCGGTGCCCAAGTCTTTTTGAAGACGGTGACGAGCGCGAAGATGAGACCGCCGATGGCTCCAACGGCGATCAGGCCCGTCACGGACTCGGGACCGGAGTTAAAGAAGCGACTCCAGGTCCAGGCGGCGCTGGCCACGACCAGGATCGCCAGAATGCCAGTCTTGTTGACAGCGCCAGAGATAGTCATCCCTTGGCCATAGCCGACGACGTCGCCGCGCAGGGCGGATTCGTTCAACGTCGGATTGCCACTGCGAAACAGATCTGCCACAAAACCTCCTGGCTTCTTCCGGAATGACGACAAACTACGCCAATACTGTACCGCGTCCAAGGACAGCTTGCTCACCTGGTGAAGCGCGGGCGAACTCTCAGCCCTGCGGCGGAAACCGCAAACGGATTAAACCTGTTGGCTCAAGCGCGCACCTTCTCGCCAAACGCCTTCTCGAATTTCTTCACCTTGGGGCTGATCACAAACATGCAATAGGGCTGTGAGCGGTTGCTTTCGTAGTACTCCTGATGATAGTCCTCGGCCTGGTAGAACTTCGTTGCCGGCTCGATGGTGGTCACAACCTGGCCGGGATATCTCTTCTCCGCAGTCAAGTCAGCAATGACCTTCTTTGCCTCGGCCTTCTGTTCTTCCGACGTGTAGAAGATTACGGAGCGGTACTGGTCTCCGACGTCGTTGCCCTGGCGATTCAGGGTCGTCGGGTCATGGATCTCGAAGAAGACTTCGAGCAGGTCTCCGAAGGTGATCTCCGCGGGATCGAAGGTCACGCGGACAACCTCGGCGTGTCCGGTAGTGCCTTCGCACACCTGCCGGTAAGTTGGGTTGTCGCTGCGGCCACCGGCGTAACCGGACTCAACAGATTTCACACCCCGCAGCCGGTCAAATACAGCTTCGAGGCACCAGAAACAACCGCCGCCAAGAATCGCTACTTCTTCATTTGCCATGGAGATTGGATGCACCAGGAACCTGCAAGTTCCAGCTTAGCCTGCAACGTAAGCACAGGCATTGTACCCGGGAAACGCTAGACTACGAAGTACTTCGCGGCGGGATGATGGACTACGATGGCGGAGGTCGATTGCTCCGGCTCGAGAAGGAAGCCCGAAGTCAGACGCACGCCGACGGTCTCTTCGGGATGCAGCAGGGCGAAGAGCTTCGTCTGGTCTTCGAGGTTCGGACACGCCGGGTATCCGAAGGAGTAGCGCGAGCCACGATATTTCTGGTGGAAGAGGTCCCGGATATGCTTCGAGTCTTCCCCGGAGATGCCGAGTTCCTCGCGCATGCTCTTGTGGTGAAATTCAGCGAGTGCCTCCGCCGTTTCAACACTGAGGCCGTGCAGGTAAAGATATTTGGTGTATTCGCCGCCTTCAAAGAGACGTTGCGTCTCAACCGAGGCTTTGTGGCCGATAGTGACCAGAGAAAGGCCGAGAACGTCAATTTTGCCTGAGTCTTTGCGGGCGAAGAAATCGGAGATGCAGAGCTTGCGACCTTCGCGCTGGCGCGGGAAGGTAAAGCGCAACTTTTCTTTCAGCGTGGCTCCGGGTTTTTCGCTGCCGGGCTCGTAGACGATCAGGTCGTTGCCCTCGCCATGCGCCGGGAAGTAGCCGTAGACCACCTTAGGCTCTAACAAGCCACTAGCGATGACTTCCTCGCCAAGCTGCTTCTTGATCGGGCGGAATTTCTGTTCGACCAGGCGCACATAGTCTTCCTGAGACGCGGTCTTGAGCTGCCACTGGTTTTTGAAGAGTGCAGTGTCGTTGATGTACTGGAAGAGCTCGCTCAGATCGAACTCTTTTTTCACCCGCACACCCCAAAACGGCGGCGTGGGAATATTCGGCGCGTCGGTCACAACGACGCTGCGTTCGGCGAAGACAGGGCCGTCTTCTTCGTCGACGACCGCCGCTTTTGCATACTCCTTGACGGTTCGGCCGTCGGTCAGGCGTGCCTCGCGGTTGCCGTTGGAGGATTTCAAGTCCTCCATGATGTGGAGACCAGCAAAGGCATCCTCGGCGTAGAAGACGCCTTGGGAGTACTCGCGGCGGAGATCGTCTTCTACGTACTTGCGCGTGAGGGCGGCACCGCCGCAGATGACCGGGAAATCGAGACTCTGGCGGTGCAGGTCCTGGATGACGTACTTCATCTCAAGCGTCGACTTCACCAGCAGGCCGCTGAGCCCGATGGCGTCGGCTTTGTGCTCTTGTGCGGCGTGGATGATCACATCGCCAGCCTGCTTGATGCCGAGGTTCACGACCTTGAAGCCGTTGTTTGAGAGGATGATGTCGACCAGGTTTTTGCCGATGTCGTGGACATCGCCCTTGACCGTCGCGAGCACGATGGTTCCCTTCTGCCGGGAGCCGGACTTCTTCTCCATTTTCGGCTCAAGGTAGGCGACGGCCTGCTTCATCACGCCGGCCGAATCGAGCACCGACGGTAGCTGCATTTTCCGCGCGCCGAACAGTTCGCCCACAGTGCGCATACCGTCGAGCAAGACGGTGTTAATCAGATCCAGCGGGGTGTATTGAACCAGCGCCTCGTCGAGTAACTCTTCGAGCGTCTTCTTGTGATCACCTTCGCCAACTGATTTCTCGCCGTTGATGATCGCAAACTTGAGCTTGTCCTCGACCGAGAGCGAATCAACGTGGGCCGTAGTGGCCGCCTGCGGCTTGCCCTTCATCCCGGCGAAGTGATTCATGTACACCTGAAGCGGATCGCCGTTGGACGCATCGCGGAAGATCAGTTTGCGCGCCAGCTCAACTTCTTCCTGAGGAATTTTGTATAGAGGGTAGATCTTGCTGTAGTTAACGATGGCGACATCAAGGCCGCGCTCGACCGCCTCATGCAGAAAGACGCTATTCAATACCCGGCGCGGATAGACGTCGAGTCCGAAGCTGATGTTGCTCACTCCGAGCACAGTTTTGACATCGGGCAGTTCCTGCTTGATGCGGCGTACGGCTTCCAGCGTCTCGATGCCCGCCGTACGGTACTCCTCCTGGCCGGTCGAGATAGGTAGCGTGAGCGGGTCGAAAATGATGTCGACGGGACGGATTCCGTATTTCTGCGTCGCCAGGTCGAAGATGCGATGCGCAATCGCCACTTTTTTGTCGGCGGTCAGTGCCATGCCATCTTCGTCGATGGTCAGAGCGATAACAGCTGCGCCATAGCGCTTGGCCATGGGTAGAACTTTAGAAGTACGCTTCTCACCATCTTCCAGGTTGATGGAGTTAATGATGGCTTTACCCGGGATACGCTTCAGGGCTTCGTCGATGACATCGGCCTCGGTGCTGTCGACGAGGATGGGCGCAGGTACGCGAGTTGCGACCTTTTCGAGAATCGAAGTGATGTAACCCTTTTCATCTTCGCCCACAATGGCGCAGCACAGGTCGAGCATGTGTGAGCCTTCGTTGACGAGCTTTTTGGCGAGGGCAAGGATCTCGTCGTATTTCTTGCCGCGAACCAGATTGCGGAAGTGCTCGACGCGGGTGGTCGTGTTCATTTCCTCGGCCACGACCAGCGGCTTCGGTTCTAGATCAAGCGGGACAGAGGTGTAAGCGCTGGAAGCCGCGCCAACCGCCTTAACTTCCCGCTTGGCGGGCTCGATGCCGGAGACGGCATCGACGACCGCTTTCAGATGTTCAGGCGAGGTACCGCAGCACCCGCCCACGATGCGCACACCGTAATCGACCACAAAATGCTTGTGGTAGTCGGCGAGCTCTCGTGGCGTAAGCTTGTACACCGCGTGTCCGCCTTCGTTTTGCGGCAGGCCGGCGTTGGGCAGAACGGAGATCAACTTCGTCGAGTTCAGCCCAAGGTAGCGGACCGCGTCGTTCATCTCCTTCGGGCCAGTGGCACAGTTCATACCGATGGCGTCGACGTCGAACGGCTCGAGTGCCGTGAGCGCAGCCCCGATTTCAGTGCCGAGCAACATGGTGCCGCTTTCCTGGAGAGTGACCTGCACCTGCACAGGCAGCCGCTTCCCTGTCTTGCGCATCGCCTCAATCACGCCAGCCGCGGCGATCTTCGCTTGAAGAAGATCCTGGGCCGTTTCGATGAGCAGTACGTCGACCCCGCCTTCGATCAACGCGAGCGCCTGTTCTTCGTAGGCAGCAATCATCTCGTCAAAACCGATATGACCGAGGGATGGAAGCTTTGTGGTCGGGCCCATCGAGCCGGCGACGAAGCGAGGGCGGTCCGTGGTCGAGAATTGCTGGGCGACTTCGCGTGCAAGTTTCGCGGCAGCGACGTTGATCTCATGCACGCGGTCCGCGAGGTCAAACTCGTTCAGCACCGTTCGCGTGCCGCCGAACGTGTTGGTCTCGACGATGTCGCACCCGACTTTGAAGAAATCGGCGTGTATGTCGCGGATGATGTCAGGCCGGCTGAGCACCAGAACTTCGCTGCAGTTCTCCTTGCCCCAAAAGTCATCCAGAGTGGGATTGCGCTTTTGAATGTTGGTGCCCATAGCACCGTCATAGACGATGACGCGTTCTTGCGCGAGTTGGAGAAAGTTGGGCATTCAGCTTTTAGCTCTTCGCCATTAGCTTGATGCTCCTGAATTCCTAAAGCCGGTGATGCTCGTCGAAGCCGGTGCAACTTGATTTTGGCTAAAGGCCAAGAGCTAGAAGCTAACAGATGTCTTATACACAAACGCCGGCCCGCTTGCGGACCGGCGGCAAACTGTGCAAACCAATCTTGAAGTTCGAAACTCCTCTGCGAAAGTCCTACGTTCCTTGCGGTGAAGGCAGCACGGGCGCTCCGGCGGCGACTTCCATTCCATTGAACACGATATTCGCACCCAAGTGCGCCGGAGCCGTAGCCAGCATGTCTTCCTTCCGCATGATCAGGCTGCTGGCGTTGAACGACGCCAGTTCGAAGCCCTGGCCATGGGTGATGGCGTCGGTCGGGCAGGCCTCGACACAGTATCCGCAGAAGATACAACGGTTGTAGTCGATGTTGTAAACCTTGGCATAGCGCTCTGCACCGCTGATGCGGTTCGAGTCGGTATTCTCCGCCGCCTCGATATAGATGCAATTCGAGGGGCAGGCCGCCGCACAAAGAAAGCAGGCCACGCACTTTTCCAGGCCGTTTTCATCGCGCTGCAACACGTGCGCGCCGCGAAAGCGCTCCTGCAGCCGGGCGCCCTTGAAGGGACCGGCGCCGTCGGGGTAATTTTCGACAACGGTGGGCTGGAACATCTCCATAAAGGTGATGCTCATTCCCTTGGCAATGGCGGCGACGTTCTTGAGCAGTGCCATAACTTTCTAGTATACAAAATTGCCTCGCAAGCCGCCGAGTGGGGCCCAGCCAACGGTCACTTCCGTGGTGCGAATGCCGTGGTACAGCATCCTTCCAGCGCGTATGCTCATCCAAGTGGTTGGTTTGCCAGCTCTTCGTATGCCTAGAATCCTCGATTCGATTAATTCCCCAGCCGACGTAAAGCGCCTCTCTATCCCAGAACTCGAGCACCTAGCCGCCGAGATTCGCGAAGAGTTGATCACGGTCCTCGCCAAGAACGGAGGTCATCTGGGCCCGAACCTGGGCGTGGTTGAGCTCACGGTGGCCATGCATTACGTGTTCAACACTCCAACTGATCACTTCGTGTTTGACGTGAGCCACCAGGCCTACGTGCACAAGCTGCTCACCGGGCGGCGGGAACGCTTTCATACGATTCGCACGCCAGAAGGGTTGAACGGTTTCATGCTTAGGACCGAGAGCGAGCACGACTGCTACGGCGCGGGGCACGCCGGGACCGCTCTGTCGGCAGCATTGGGAATGGCGGTTGCGCGCGACAAAGCGCGTGGAAGAGAGCACGTGGTCGCTGTGGCGGGCGATGCGGCCTTCACCTGCGGAATTACGTATGAAGCCCTGAACAACATTGCGCATCAGACACGGCGCATGATCGTGGTGCTGAATGATAACGAGTGGTCAATCGACAAGAACGTAGGCGCGATTGCGAATTACCTGAACCGCATCGTGACAAATCCACGCTTCGATTATTTGCACGAGCGCGCTGGGCACTTCGTCGAGCGCATTGGCGGCAAAACCGTGCGCAGGATGGCACGGAAGGCGGAGGAAGCCGCGAAGAGCATTCTGCTTCCCAGCGTGATTTTCGAGGAGTTGGGGCTGAAGTATTACGGGCCGATCGATGGACACGACATTGCGGTGCTGATCCAGACGTTCGAGTTCCTGAAGACGCAAGACCGGCCGGTGCTACTGCACGTGCTGACGCAGAAAGGCAAGGGCTTCGAGCCGGCGATGCAAAAGCAGAAGAAGTTTCACGGGCTCGGACCGTACGATCCGGAGACGGGAGAGACGGCTCCTCCAGGCCAGAGAACGTACTCGGAGATCTTCGCCGACACCATGGTGAAGCTGGCAGATATGAACCCCAAGGTGGTGGCGATTACGGCGGCGATGCCGAACGGGACTGGACTCGACCGGTTTCAGCCGCGACATCCCGACAAATACTTTGATGTTGGGATCGCCGAGGAACATGCGGTGATCTTCGCGGCGGGGATGGCGACCAAGGGATTCAAGCCATTTGTGGCGATCTACTCGACATTCCTGCAGAGGGCGTTCGATCCGATCGTGCACGACGTTTGTCTTCAGAATCTGCCGGTAGTGTTCTGCATGGATCGGGGCAGTTTGTCGGGGGATGACGGGCCTACCCATCACGGACTGTTTGACATCAGCTATCTGCGGTCGATTCCGAATCTCGTCCACATGGTGCCCAAAGATGAGGACGAACTTGCCGACATGTTGATGACCGCGATGCAATATCAAGGTCCGATTGCGGTGCGTTATCCCCGCGGAGTTGGACCGGGAAGACCCGTCAAGGATGTGCCGCGGCCGCTTGCGATCGGCAAGTCAGAACTACTGCAGCATGGCGAGCGCGATCAAGTCGCAATATTCGCGCTGGGGGCTCTGGTGCCGATGGCACAGGAAATCGCCGCGAAGTTGGAAGGCGAGGGAGTCAGCGCCGCGGTGATCAACGCGCGATTCGTGAAGCCGATGGACGCTGCGATGGTAGAGTTTTACGCGAACAGCGTCGATGTGATCTTGACGCTTGAAGACCATGTGTTAAAGGGCGGTTTCGGCAGCGCTGTGCTGGAAGAAGTCAGCAGCTTGAGCTCGAACACGCCGGTAGTGCGGATCGGCTGGCCGGACCAGTTCATCGAGCACGGCAAGCCCGATGCCTTGCGGGCGAAATATGGGATTACAGCGCAGGCGGCACTTGAGAAGTTGCGGCCATGGCTTGAGAAGGCTAACACCTCCCGGCGAGCGGACGGTTCAATTCCCACTGAGAAGTTGCGCCATTGAAAAGCAGCCGAGTCGGGAAGCTGAACTGACTTGTACGGAGGACCGGTCCCCAGTAACTTCGTTCCCCTTGTTACCCTGTAGTGATCCCAGGCTGGAAATCGTTACAGTCGATTTTGTCTTTGTAAAACGTCATCGGCAGCTTCCGACCCGCGCGGGGCTGTGCTAGAGTCAAGCCGGCATGGATCTCGCGGCGATTGCTACCGAGGCCCTAACCCGCCGCTTCGGTGAGCTAACGGCAGTTCAGGATGTAAATCTACAGGTTGCACCTGGGCAATTCTTCGGCTTTCTGGGGCCGAATGGCGCGGGCAAATCGACCACCATCAAGATGCTGACCGGCCTGCTGGCGCCGAGCTCAGGCACCATCCGCATTCTCGGGCTCGACTTCCAACAACATCCGGTTGAGGTGAAGCGGCAGATTGGCGTCGTGCCCGAGGGCATGGCGCTTTTCGGGCGGCTAACGGGTGCGGAGTATCTGAAGTTTGTTGGACGCATGTATGGGCTGGATCGGGAGACGGCGGCGCGTCGGGCGGGAGAGTTGCTCGAGTTCATGCAACTCGCCGATCAACCGAAGAAACTGGTCACAGACTACTCCCACGGGATGCAGAAGAAGCTCGCACTGGCAGCGGCGGTGATTCACGGGCCGAAAGTTTTGTTCCTCGACGAGCCGTTCGAAGGCGTCGATGCGGTGGCGGCAGGAACTTTAAAGTCGATGCTGCAGAGCATGATCGCGCGCGGAGCCACGATCTTCCTGACCTCGCACGTACTGGAAATCGTGGAACGGTTGTGCAGCCACGTAGCGATCATTCAGCGCGGCCGCCTGGTCGCACAAGGCTCGTTGGATGAACTGCGTTCGACAGGCGTCGAGGCACAGGTAGGCGGCGAAGATGCTCCCACGCACGTCGAGAAGCTTACGCTGGAAGACATTTTTCTGCGTGCAGTGGGCGGGGCACGCGCCGAGCAGGAGCTTTCTTGGCTGGGCTAGAGGCCTCGCTCAATCCGCGCTTGCAGCTTGCCGCGATTGCTCACGTCCGTTTGCAGGTATTTCTGCATTCACTCAAAACCAAGGGTGGCGTGCTCGAATTTGCGTCACGGATTTTCGTTTCCGGCCTGTTGACTTTCGGCGGGCTGGCCGGAGCGATCGGGCTGGGGGTGGGCGCGCGTGCCTTTGTCCGCGAAGGGCGCGTGGAATGGATCGCCATCCTGTTGTGGTCGGTCTTCGTTTTCTGGCTGCTCTTCCCGATTATGGGCAGCGTGTTCACGGAGACACTAGATCTTTCTGATCTGCTGCGTTTTCCCCTAAGTTACCGGTCGTACTACCTGGTCAGGCTGGCCTACGGCGCATTTGACCCATCCACCCTGCTAGGTTGTTGCTGGCTAACCGGCATTACCCTCGGAATTGGGCTGGCCGACCCCCGATTATTTTTGTGGGCGGCGCTGGTTCTGCTGCTGTTCGCACTGCTCAATATTTTCATCATGCAGATGGTGCTTGCGTGGGTGGAGCGCTGGCTGGCACAGCGGCGTACGCGCGAGATCTTCAGCATCGTATTTTTCCTGCTGATGATCAGCTTGCAGTTACTCGGTCCACTCGCGGGAAGGTTTGGCGGAGCAGTGGGGTCGAACCTTAAGGTCGTAGGCCATCAACTGACACCCGTGCAAAGAGCCTCGCCACCCGGGCTCGCAGCTCTGGCGATCTCAAGCATGGCAGAAGGTCGACCATTGATCAGCGTGGCCGCCCTGGGTGTTTTGTTAGCGTATGCGGTGCTCGTGCTGCTCATCATGGGCAGGCGCGTCAAGGCACAGTACCGTGGCGAGAATCTCAGCGAAGCTCCAGCCAACACCAGCACAAGCGCGGCGATCCCCGTCAAACCGGGATGGAATTTGCCATTCTTGTCGGCACCAGTTGGCGCGCAATTGGAAAAAGAGTTGCGTTACCTGGGCCGCAGCGGACCCATGATGCTAACCCTCATCACGCCGGTGATTATGCTGGCGGTGTTTGGATTGGGCCCGGCACGCAATGGAACGTTTCTGACGCGCTCGCCCGATCTCTCATATCCGATGGGAGCGGGTTACACGCTCATCCTCCTGACCAACCTCATTTATAACAATTTCGGTTCCGACGGCAGCGGCATCCAGTTCTATCTCGCGTCGCCGGTGCGGCTGCGCTCGATTATCCTTGGCAAGAACCTCGCGCATCTGACGATCTTGCTCGGTGAACTGTTGGTGGTATGGATTTCGGTGTCTTTGATGTTCCACCCGCCGACCCTGTTTATGACGGTGACAACGCTGGCGGCGATCCTATTCGCATTGCCGGTAAATCTCGGCATGGGAAACCTGTTGTCGATCTACGCTCCGAAGAGGGTCGACCTGGGAACCTTTGGCCGGCAGCGCGCTTCCCAGGTAACGGTTTTGCTGAGCTTGGTGATGCAGGCTTTGGTCGTGGGATGCAGCGTGATCACCTTTGTGATCGCAGGCGCAATCGGCAAGCCGTGGCTAGCGTTCCTGGTATTTCTAATGCTTGCCGCGTTCGCTCTCCTGTTTTACAGATGGACGCTCGTGAAAGCAGAGTCGCTCGGCCTGGAGCGGCGCGAACTGCTCACAGCCGAACTCTGTCGCGTGCAGTAGCGCGCCGCTGAGAGTTAACGTCAAGCGGCTTGCTTTTTCAACTGGTCGATATCCGCAAGAAGAACTTGTTCGTGCCCCTCGGGTTGCACTCTCTCATACACTTTCCGAATGATTCCCTTGGGATCAACGACGAAGCTGGTCCGCTCCCAGAACTTCATTCCCTTCCACTCAGACTCGCCGAGCCCAAGCTGTTTCATCAGCCTTGAATCGGTGTCGGCCAGTAACTCAACGTTGAAGTCGAATTTGTTACAGAAATTCTTGTGCGAAGAGACATCATCGGCGCTGACACCCAGAACGCGAACACCAGCGCGCTCGTAATCTGCCTTCGTCGCGGTGAAGGATTTGCCCTGGATCGTGCAGCCGGGGGTGTCATCTTTCGGATAGAAATAGATCACGGTCCAATGCCCGGCAAGATCGTGCTTGGTAACAGTTTTTCTGTCCTGGTTAGGGAGTGAGAAATCCGGAAACGGCGTGCCAGCCTGCACCATAGAAAATTCCTTTCTTAAGAACGTGCATGGAAAGTTTAACAAGCTTAGGTTGGTGGCGAAGACTGGTTATTCGATCCCCAATTCCTTCGCCAGCCCCTTCCACTTGCCGTCAACCAGCTTTTTGGTAACCAAGTCCATCGTAATCTCATCAGGCCAGGGGCGACTGAAACCCTCACTTGGCCACTTGCGGGTGGCATCGACGCCCATCTTCGACCCGTAATTCGGCAGGCGTGAAGCATGATCGAGCGAATCGATCGGTCCTAAGGTGAATTGGATGTCGCGCTCTGGGTCAATGTTGTTGAGAATTTTCAGTGTGACATCTCCGAGATCGTGCACATCGACATCTTCATCCACCACCAGAATGCATTTCGTGAACATCGCCTGACCCAGAGACCAGATGGCATTCATGACTTTGCGCGCCTGGCCAGGATAAGACTTGCGAATCGAAATGATCATCAGGTTGTGAAAGACCCCTTCGATAGGCAGATTCAAGTCCACGATTTCGGGGATCGTAAGCCTCATCAGCGGCAGGAAGATGCGCTCCACGGCCTTACCCATCCAGGCGTCTTCCATGGGTGGCTTGCCGACGATGGTAGTTGCGTAGACCGGGTCTTTGCGATGCGTAACGCAGGTTACGTGAAACACCGGGTACTGATCGTCGAGAGAATAGAAGCCAGTATGATCGCCGAAGGGCCCTTCGGTCCGCAGTTCATCGAGATTCACGTAGCCTTCGAGAACGATTTCTGCGTCGGCGGGGACTTCGAGGTCGACCGTTTCGCACTTCACCAGTTCAACCGGCTTTTGGCGTAGAAATCCGGCAATGATGAACTCTTCGACATCCGGTGGGGCGGGCACGATCGCAGAGAAAGTAAGAGCGGGATCGGTGCCGATCGCAACTGCGACTTCCATTTTCCCGACCGGATGATCGGCATCGAGAAGATTCATTCCGCCCGAGGTGCGAGCCATGAGATCGACTGCTGCGGACGACCTCGCAGGGTCGCCACCGACGGCGGCTGCGCGCATACGTTCGCGCATGTGCTCTGCAGCGACCTTTTGGCGCTGCCAGTGCATGCCAGTGGTGCGCTCGTCATAAACCTGCATGCGGTACATCCCAACGTTGCGTTTCCCGGTTCGCGGGTCGCGGGTGATGACGCAGGGCAAGGTGATGAAGCGACCACCATCTCTGGGCCAGCACTGAAGAATTGGGAAGTCGAGCAGAGAGAAATTATCGCGCTTGACGACTTCTTTGCAGGCGCCCCCAGTTACGACCTTCGGGAAGAACTTCCCCATCTCAGCGAGCATGGGCAGCATTTTGACTTTATCGAGGAAGCCTTGTGGCGACTTGACGTCCATGAAGCCGCGAATGCGTTCGGCGATCAGGTCAAGTGAGTCAACTTCCAGAGACATACGCATGCGGCGTTCGCTGCCGAACTGGTTGATGAGCAACTTCGAGCCCGGATAGCCCTTAATGTTTTCGAACAAGAGGGCGGCGCCGCCAGGGCCGAATTTCGCCGGGCGGCTCTTGCTGACACGGTCCGCGATCTCGGTGATTTCGAGGATCGGGTCGGCTTCGGTGCGAATTCGCTTCAGTTCTCCAGCGCGATCGAGCGCCGTGATCCACTCCCGCAGGTCGTTGTAGGCCAAGGTGCCTCCACAGGCGATACGGAAAACCCATGATTATAGAACCAGTACTGCGATTCACTCGCCGACCCCGCAAGCCCGTCTGAATTTTGAGCCACAGGAAATTTACACCTACATGACAACGCTGACCCCTGACGCGTGCAATTTGCCGTAAGATGCCGGTGTGGGGACGAATTCCAAACGTCGCGTAGTGATTACCGGAATGGGCGCTGTCAGCCCAAACGGTGTGGGCAATCAAAATTTCGCGGAAGCTGTTCTGGCTGGGAAGTCGGGCGTACGGCGCATTACGCATTTCGACCCATCCGAAATCTCCGTACAGATCGCAGGCGAGGTGCGGAATTTCGACGAACTTGCCTGGGTGGACAAGCATGAGCGCCGGCATGTCTCGCGGGTTCTTCCGCTGGCGCTGGCGGCCGCGCAAGAAGCGTTGACAAACGCCGGGATCAATCCGAAAACATTGCCGATTGAAGAAAGACGCCGCTTTGGCGTGATTCTCGGGTCCGGAGGTGGGTCGCAAGAGTTCACCGAGGAGCAGTACCGCCTATTTTTTCACGAACACTACCGCAGGATGAGCTTGTTCTGCGTGCCCACGGGCGTGATGGGGACCTTTTCGAGCGACGTAAGCATCCGCTTCGGCCTGCGCGGGCCAAGCCACATGGTAACAACGGGTTGCACTTCGTCTACGGACGCGATCGCATACTCCGTACGGCAGATTCAGTCGGGCCGTGCAGATTGCGTTCTTTCCGGTGGCGCCGATGCCCCGATTGCCCTTGGCATCGTAAAAGGTTTCATCCTGATGAAGATCATGACCGACTCCTGGAATGAACAACCGGAAAAAGCATCGCGGCCCTTCACCGTGAATCGCGACGGGTTTGTGCTGGCGGAAGGAGCATGGATGTTCGTGCTCGAAGAACTTGAGCACGCCCGAGGCCGGGGAGCCAACCCACTCGCTGAAGTTGCAGGGTACGGATCCACTTGCGAAGCCTTCCACCGCGTGCGCTTGAAAGAATGCGGCGAGGAGCCGGCGCGGGCGATCGGGTTGGCGATAACGGAGGCGGGGATCGCGCCAACAGATGTTGACTATGTAAACCTGCATGGCACTTCGACCCAACTCAACGACCGGATCGAGACACAGGCGTTGAAGCTGGCTCTGGGCGAGCATGCGGCCCAGACGCCGATGTCCGCGCTGAAATCGCAGATCGGCCACCCGCAGGGTGCGTGCGGGGCGGCTGGTGTAGCCGCGACGCTGGTGGCGATGCAGCGGTCGCAGCTTCCTCCGACGATTAACCTCGACTCGCCCGACCCACAGTGCGACCTCGACTATGTACCGGAAGCAGGGCGCAAAGCGGAGATCGAGCATGCCGTGTGCAACTGCATTGCATTCGGATCCAAGAATTCCGCATTGGTGCTTCGGAAGGTAGCGTAGACGCAGTCTTGAGGTTTGCCGGCGTTACCGGCAAGAGGTCAGGCCGCCAAGAGGTTTGCGACGGAGGCGGTCACCCACGGGAAAGCGCGCGATCTCGGATCGATCAGATCGAAGTGGTTAGCTTTCGGAACCTCGACCAATTCGACATTTTCTCCACGCTGTAACTTCCCTCCGGCGTACTTTCTGCTGAAGTCCGGCGGCACAATCTCGTCCGCCGTTCCCTGCACCACGACCTGCCGCGCTTTTGGGATGGACAGCTCCATAGGGTCTGCCTCGTGATAATGCTCGGCCACCGTCGTCGGAGCGCCACCCAGAAACTCGACCACCGCATCATGGCTCAAATGCAGGTTGTAGGTCTCATGCAGGTCAAGCAATCCCGCCAAGGAGAGCACGCGCGTCACGCTCGGTTCATGAGCGGCCATGCAGATGGCAAGCTGCCCTCCCGCCGAATGGCCCATGACTAGTACACGGGATGGATCGAGAGGATAGCGCCTCGCGAGCTGTGGGAGGAACCGCCACGCGCTTGCAGCGTCCTCAAGCGAGCCCGGCCAGCCTCCGCCGTCATCGCCCACACGACGGTATTCGACGTTCCACGTGGCGATGCCGCGCTCGGTCAACGCCGCACAGAGGTGACCGGCGTGCACAAGGTCATACTTGGCTCGCCAGAAGCCCCCATGCAGGTTCAGGACAATGGGAAAAAGGCCAGCACCCCTTGGAAGGCGTAAGTCACCAAACTGGTTGGTATCGGTCCCGTACGCCACACGGGCATCCGCCTTTGGGGTCGGCAGGTCCAGGATATCCTCACTTCCAGGCGGAGCACCCATTGATAGACCTTAAGCGCTTTTTAGCTTGAGCCTTTCCTTGTTTTCTTCAAGAAATTGACGAAGGTTCTCGGCTGCCTCCAGCAGGCGCACCCACTGCTCGTAATAAAGTGTGACGGGAAACCTTCCCAGGCCATAGACGCTTACGCCACCCTTCTCGGAAACCCGAAACTCCATGCTGCCGGTGCGCTTTTTGGTCTCAACTTGCTTTTCGAGCTCCAAAAGCCGCGCTTTTAGCTCCTCATAGCTTGGTTCTGCCATAAATGCCCTTTCATGAGATCGATATGCTTTCATGATAGAGAGCACATTCTTTTCCGTCGAGTGTGCAATACTTCCATCGTTAGAAGAACTGCCCGATCTGGAAATAGAACTTTCGATGGCTGCTGTCACCGATAGCGCCACCGAACACGATCGGTCCTACAAACGTGTTGAGGATTACGCCCCCGTTGAAGTCTTGCGAATAACGAGTCGTCAAATCCTGTGTAGGCACGAGCGGATTCAAGGGCGTATAGGCCTTCCCACCTTCATACATTCCGAACAATGTAATGCTGCCACCCAAGATTGGCGAGAGCTCTTTCAGCCGATGCTCGTACCCTGGACGAAAGAGAAAGTATTGGTTGGTTAGCAATTCGTTTGTTCCATAGGCGGCAAGGGTGGTCGGCCCCCCAATCGAAAATAACGGCAAGGTTCCGGTGTGCGCGTAGTTAAAAGTCGTGCCCCCGGAGGCTAAAAGAAAGATGGAGTCGGGTCGGCGGATACGCTGGAAGAACTTCGTCTGGAGTTGGGTCCAAGGGAAATTCTCGCCCGAGTCGAGGTTGGCGTCGTAATAACGCAACCCGTACTTGGCATACCAGCCTTGCCGCGGAACGATAGGGTTGTCGAGGTGATCTTCGATAAACTGAAGCCGAGCAAAACTCTGCCGCCCGCTGGCATTGCTGAAGTCGGGCAGGCCAATTTCGCGGGTCAGGCTCAAGTGCTCGATCTGGTAGCCGACGCGCAATTCGGAAAATCGGTCAATCGCGACTCCACCATCGAAACCACCGCCCTCCTGTCGCTGGCGAAATTCGGCAACGCGATTGTCATCCGAATAGACATCGATGGGTTGGCTGCTGGCAAAGCCTCGCGGCGCAACGAACAAGTGGCTCTTCCAATGCAATGGATGGTAATACTCGGACTGAACACCATATAGGGCTCCGGCGATGACGTCGTTGCGCCATTCTGAGCCGAAGCCTCCGATATCGAACAGGGTAATGCGCGCGCCCAGGCTAAACCGCACATTGTTGTAGTCCGAGCCATCGATCAAGACAATCGGATTCACGACGGGCGGCGCGTAGTCCTTTTCTTCGACGTTGATCTGCAGGCCTTCTTTGCCGTCCTTTCGAACAAGCTGGAACCCGGCCCGCGAAAAGCGGCCGAGGCCAGTCACATCAGTCATCTGCCGATCAAGACTGACAAAATCGACCGGTTGGTTGATGTCATTTTGCAGGCCTTTTTGAATGCCCAGAGCGATTACCGGAGGCGGGCCCTCGACTTCGACAAACTGCGGCACCGGGTCAGGACGTCGCTTGGCATCGCGCTGCGCGGTATATTCCTTCCATTCGTCTTCGGTCAGCGAAAATCGTTCCAGCAGTTTGCCGCGCTCTTCCGCGCCCTGGTAGCCAAGAGCAATAAGTTTATCGATGGCCTTGTAGTCCGTGCTGGTGTAGTCCTGGCTGTGTACGGGAACCAAAACATCGGCGCGCTGCATGCTCGCCAGTTCATTCGCCGCGATGACCACTGAAACGGATTGCCCGAGTACACCGAACGCCGAGAGGGGATCATTGATGTTGTACGGCTTCACCTCCAGATGCACTGCAATCACAATATCGGCGCCCATCTTTCGGACGACATCCACCGGAAGATTCTCGAGCAGGCCACCGTCAACGTAGAGTTGCCCATCATCCCGAACTGGACTGAAGATGCCAGGCAGTGACATGGTAGAGCGCAAGGCTTCCGCCAGAGATCCGTCGGAAAACACCTTCGGCTTTCCAGTCACCAGGTCGGTAGCTACGCAGCGGAAAGGCGTAGGCAGATCGTTGAAACTCTGCATTTCCGAGTATGGCAGCGCAATGCGATCGAGGATCAGCCCGACTTGGTGCCCGGAGTTGAAGCCGCTGGGAAACGTCACGCCGTGCTTCAAGCCGAATTCCAAACGGGCCGGATAAGCGGTGCGATCTTCTTTGCGCCGGAAACCGAGCGCTTGATAGGGCGTCTCGTTATTTAGTGCGCGATTCCAGTTGATGTCATCCACGAACTTGCGCATCTCATTCGAGGACAGGCCGGTCGCGTACAGTCCGCCTACCAGTCCACCCATGCTGGTGCCCGCGATGTAATCGACGGGGATGCGATGCGCTTCGAACCACTGCAGAACTCCTACATGCGCTAAGCCGAGTGCGCCTCCGCCTTCAAGAGCCAGGCCGATCTTAGGGCGCGAGATTGTTGTCCTGGCCGCTGGCCCGGTCGCATCGCCGGGGCCTGGATTCTCCTGACTCTGGGCCACCGATCCGACCATCCCAAAGGCGAGTATTGCTGTCAGCGTTTTGCGCCAGCTGCACATGGATCCTCCGTGGATGAACCGAGTATAGCGCCCAAAATGCTGGCTATTCCGGCCAATGGCTAAGTTCGAGGGGGTGTAATCAGGATAAGAAAGGGTGGAAAAAGCAGGGAGACGGTGGGCTGCACGATCCTCGCTCGCGCAGCCCTCCAGATCAGGGGATCTGCAGATAGTTGCCTTCGTGGACTGTCACATTGCGCTGCCGCCCTTGATAAAAGTACTGGACGTGCAGCTGTTTTCGTTGGCTGGGAGCGGGGTCGCCCCCCATGCTGTCGTTGTTCACCTTGACGCGAATCGCTCCATTATTCACAGCGCCCTGCAAACGGGCGGTGACATCGGCGACGCGTCCGCCGGAACCGTATCGGGCGGAGATGATGCGCAAGTCATTCCAGCCCCCCCAGCCCGGGCCAGGTTGGCCGAGGCGCGGGGATGCGACTTGGGCGAACGGTACGCTGGCAGGAATTCCGTAATGCTTATAGACGTCGTACATTCGCTTTTCCATGCTGCGGATCTCGCCATAGTTGCTCTGACGCTGGTAATCAAGCCATCGGGAGTAGTAGCTGTCGAAGCGCTGTTGGTCGCTCGAGTTCAAGCGTCCATACCAGTTGCCGCCGGGCCCCGGCCCCGGGCGGTTCGGCGGATTCGACCACCCGAGTTGCACGTTCACCGTCTGGCCTTCGCGGTAGGTCTGGGTCTGCGTGCGTCCGAAAGCGTCGCGGACCCGGAGTCGAAGAGTCTTCGGCTGTCCCGGAGCAGGATCACCTCCTAAGGTGTCGTTGTCGACGCGGAAGTTCAACGATCCGTTTCTTACGAGCGACCGAACGCGATTAGTAACGTCGGCGTAGCTGCGGCCCGCACCGTAGTCGGCGCCGACCACGTCGCCACTCTGCGCGAAAAGTGGCACGCAGAATGCCGTCAAAAAGAGCAGAGCAATGGTTCCGAATCGTAAAGTGAAGCGATCGACTTGCGGCTTCATGCGCGGAAGCTCCTCGTTGATGTTGTTTCTGTCCGGGTTTGTGCGGGGAACGGCAAGCGAGGTCCATGTGTGTGAACCCCGCTTGGGAAAATCAACAGGCTCCGGCTGTCCAACTATTTGGCGTGCCGCGGCGTCACCTTATTCAGAAGGGCGAGGAGTTTCGCGGCTGACGCCGGAGGCTTTACCTTGCCCTCACGGACAATCTCTTTGGCGGAGAGTTCCTTACCATACAGCGCTTTGTTAGCTCCATCATCGGAGCGTAGAGTGGATCCCGCGAGCGATACACCGGCGAACAGGCCCTGTGCCCGCGAATAAGAGAGGATCTCCGCTTTCATCACAACGTCTGTCTCAGCTGAAGTGTTCCGACCCTTGGGTCCGGCTGCGGCTGAGGCATCGGCCCCCAGCTTAACTTTGCTCGACATGACCGAGTTCGCTCCCGACTCGTTCATCACCAGCAGAACGAAGTCGGTGGCTTGGCCACCAATCTGCAGGCCGAAGCTGCCGCCTTCGAGCGCATACATCGCAGGAGCACTCCACGGCCCATTGAAATCTTCTCCTGACCGGCAAGTGATCAGGCCGCGCCCGTAGCTTCCACCTACGATGAACGCGGCTTTCTTAACCGACGGGTAAATCACGACGCACTCCGCCTTGTCTAGAAGATCTTTCGGAATGCCTTCTGGCATGCCAAGAATTTCCTTCATGACATGGTACGACTCTTTGATGCGGTCATTTTCTTTACTCTGTGCGAAGGATGGAATGGCGCAAGCCAACGTTAACAAGAGGGTACAGAATCTTTTCATATTTGCTCCAGTGGGAGTTTTCTTTTAGTGCGGGGCCCGATCGTTTTACGCACGCCTTGAGCAGGTCGTGCAAATCATATCCACAAGGTGGACACATCTTAGACCTACGCACGAATTCCCGACAAGTCGCCACGTGAGATGTCGCGACTGCTCGTTGCGGAAACTTTTTTTGAAAGGAAAATTACATCTCAGTTCGAGACGGACATGCTCCCTGGAGAATGGCGTTCTAGAAACTGAAGCTCGCTTGCAATTCGATCTTCCGACTCGCTGCCTGACTGCTGAAAGCGCCTTGTGCAAGTTGGATGGATTCGCCGAAACGCGGCGACGTGATATTGCCCACCGGTGTTCCAAGATTCTCACGATTAAAGATATTTCTGGCATTCACGCTGAACGTCAGCGCATAGCGTCGATTCGTGGCGCTCCCAAGTCCCATCGGTCCGCCGCTGGCACGTCCAAACCCCGGGCCGCCGTGTGCGCCGGGCGTGTGTCCCCCGGGCATCGGCCCGTCTCCACCTGCCCCCCCGGTTTCCCGGCCGAAACCGAAAGTCTTGCTAAGCCGCAGATTCACGCTGAAAACTGTGGGGCCAGTGAGGTAATTGATAGGGACACGCGCTTGGTCGGGAGCAGGGTTGGCATCGTAATGGCACGCGTCGGTAGGTGATACGCAACCTCCCGTCACGTCGGTTGCGAACGCCGGACGATCGTTGAAAATCGAGTCGCCATTCAGATCTTGGCCGACCGTGAGGTTATAAGGAATGCCTGACCACACAAGAATGAAGGGGCTCAAGCGAAAGCCGTAGGGCGCAGCATAGGTCCCCATCAGGAACATGCGATGGCGGCGATTGAAAACAGCCGGGCCCCAGTCTGGAGTCAACGAATATTGGTCGGAAGAAAATGAGTTCAGGCCATTTGTGTTCGAATCCGCGTAACTGAGTGTGTAGTAGCCACTCACCGAGACTTTCGAGCCGATGCGCACATTGCTGTTCACGATCAACTGGTTCTGCTTGAACGTTCCTTCGGAGGCGTACTGATACACGTTGCTCAGATTGTGTAGCGGCCGCACCGAAGGGTCATTTGGGTCTACGCTCCCGAAGGGTGCATTGATGTTGTGCGTATAGAACTGATGGTCGCCGCGCGAATCCAGATACGAAACGGCCAGATTCGCATTCTTTGTGATCTGCCTCTCCAAGCTGACTGCAGTTTGCATCACGTAAGGCGCATGCAGGTTGGAGTTAATCTGATAGATCGTAGGCGATGTTATCGGTAAAGTCGGGGGCGGTTGCACCGGAAACATGAACGTCTGCGGATTTCTCACAAAATACGTAACCTGGTTTAATCCGTTGAACCGGTCAGCGGTTAGAAGACCTGTCTCATTAAATCGGTCGTAGAAGGCTCCGAAGCCTCCGCGCAGTACAGTTTTGGCCGCTTTGCTTCCCTTCCCATCGATTCCCCAGGCAAACGACAAGCGGGGTGCCCAATCTGCATGGTTGCTGATGTTGGTCTGCGTTTCGAATCGTAAGCCGAAACCGAGCGTGAGATTCTGCCGAAACTTCCAGTCGTCCTGAAAATAAAGCCCCGTATCCATCCACGAGATGCTACTGGCCGCCACTGGAGCACGGGGCACGCTTCCGCCTGACGGAATACCACCGCTAACTTGTGTGTATTGCGTTGCGAGTTGAGTTTTGTGCGTGGGATCAAGAAAAGTGGCAGCGTAGGCCTGAATGGATGGAAACGTATAGCTTCCGAAGAAATTCGTATTGGTGGTATTGGTCTCTCGTACGCCTCGCACTCGCACGCCAAATTTGATCAGGTGCGCTCCCTGCGCGATCGACGTGTAATTTTGCAACTCGTAATGCTGAGTAGTGTCATCGATCATTCCCGTAGTGCTACCGCCACTGTCAAAGGCACCGGTCACCTCAATGCTGGTGTCAAGATTTAAAGGGATTTGGTTCGTCGTGTCCCTTACGTACTGAAACCGCGTTTCATTCACGATCTTCGTGTTGATGATCTGCGTGTCGCTGATCTGGATCGTATGCTCGGTTTCTTTGTTGTTGTAGCCCTGCGACGGTAAGGTGAAGCCGCCTACGCCGTCGTTGTCCTCAACGTCTTGCCAGAACTGGTATCGGGCCGTGAGTGTATTGTTCTTCGACAGCTGGTAATCCAAACGCGGGGCGATATTAGTCCGCGTATGTGGATTCGGAAATGCCTCCGTGAAAGGCACACCCGGATTGTTCACATCACAGCTTGTCGGATCCCCCGCCACGCAATTGGGATTGAGAATGGTGGCGTTCACAACATTCACTTCGTCAATGTTGCGGCGCTGAACGTCGAGAAACACCGAAGCCTTTTTGCCCAGTGGTCCCGAGATATTCCCCATGTACTGCTCGGAGTGGTAACTGGGTTCGGTTTCCAGAAACGGATTCTTCGAGTTGAAGGCTGACGAATTTCCCATAACTGAAATCTGGCCGTGCCACTGATTTGTGCCGGGTTTAGTGAATACCTCAATGCGGCCATAACCAAGTTTGTCGAACTGCGATGAGAATGGGTTCTGATTGATGCGGATCTCGCGGATCGAAGACTTGGGCGGCAACTGGCCAGCGGTGAAGCCGTCGATGTAGAGCTGGCCGCCGTTGGGCCCTGCAGAAGGCCCGGCCAAGGCCTGCAGGTCGTCGAGCAATTCATCGGGATCGTCGGAGAACGCGTCCAGATCTTTACTCGAAAGCACGATCGCACCTACGTTGTTTTCAGGATTTGTGCTCACCGTCGGACTATTCTCCTGGACCTCGACCTTCTGCTGTTCAACGCTAATTTGCAGCGTGATATTGAAGGCCTTGGGCAGGATTCCGGCGGGAACGTCGACATCATCCTGCACAAAAACTGCGAAGCCCTGGGCATTGGCGGTTACTGTGTACTTTCCCGCGGGCAGACCGCGAAGTTCATAGAGTCCGGTTTTGCTGGTGTTCGCAGAGACCGTTTTTCCGGCGGGCGTCACCACGGCGACGGTCGCATTGACGACCACAGCTCCAGAGGGATCGGTCACAGTCCCACGGAGGGCGCCAATCGAGGTCTGTGAAAAGAGACGAGCCGCAAACAATCCGCCAAGCAGGAAAATGAAAATAATGTAGCGACTAATTCTCCGAGCAACCTCAGGCCCCGCTGCCCTTTCCAGGGCCGCAGACACCCGGTGACTTGCATTCCAGGTCACTGCGGACCTCCTTCCCCCAGCGAAGAGCCAAGAGACCACGAAGAGAGAGCCCCGTTGGGTGCAGCGGTCAGGATCGGTTCAACACCGGCGAGCAAGGTAATTGCCGTGACCAGCTTCCCTTCCGCGCTCTCCGTGGCAACGATCATTACCGCATCACCCTTGTTGAGCTCCCCAAGTTGCTTGTTTGGAAGGCGACTCAAGAAGCGTTGCAAATCGGGAGCGCCGCCACCGCCGGCGGCTCCAGCGCCTCCCCCGTAACCACTCGGCCGGTTGCCAGCGCCTGCGCCATTCCCGGCGCCTTTCAGGCGCATAGCGATACGTTGTGCTATCTCTGCGGGAAGGTTCTTCATAGTCGAATCGGCAGCGAGTTTGATTTGGACGGGCTTTTTGGTCAGCAGATCCTGTACTGTGATCGTCGACGTGGCTTCATCTTTCGCAAGAACTGTTCCCGCAATGTTGCGAAAAGAACCTGAGATTACTTCATCAGCCGACAGCTCGGTCCCCTCAGAATTCTTATTTCCTTTGGCTCGCAGTTGATCGCCCGGGCGAAGCTCAACAAGTGGTGCCGGCTTTGCGTCCTCAAATTTGATGGAGCCTGCTGCATACCGCCGTAACAAAGTGTTGGGCGTGGTTCGGATCAGGAGGGTTTTCGCGGGCGATCCATTGCTCCCCGGGCCAAGCGAGATGGTGATCGTGCCGGCAGATGCATCGACTGAAGTGACCAGGCCACCGACACCTCGCTTCTGCCAATCTTCGCTTTCCTGCTCGTGTTTGCTCGCCACGTCGGCCTGCTTCATGACGATGATGATTGCCGCAGTCATAGGCTGACCGCTCGCACCCGGCAGCCCGCGCATCAAAACGCGGTCCCCCACTTGCAAGTCAGTGAGGCTCACTGGCACCGCCTCTTTCAAGTCTTTCTGTCCCGGAGCAACCCGCACGATCTTCGTCTGAGGCTGCACGTTGGCGGTCACAGTTTCCCCACTATCAGACGTGATCGACAGGCTTCCGTTTGCCACCGCCTTGACCGCCCCGACCACACGAACTCCCTTGGTCTCGGGAGGAGCCTGGGCGATCGCCAAGGCACAAAGCGCCGCCCAGACGACCATGTGTGCAAATTTTGCGTACATGCACGCCCTTTCAGGAATCAGTCCGAGGCTTACCCCGGATCACAAAGCACGCCAGAGCGGCCCCAGATGCCCTGTCATCAATCTAGCATCGCAAAAACGGCCAACCTTATGTTTTACAAAGTTTTACTCGCTGTTAACAGCTTCGTCGCAATCTTTGAAACCGGCATTTTGGGCTTCAAAAATGCCGTATCACCATTCTCATTCGTAATAGGACACTCCGGCCTGCCTTGACTGTGTACCCCTACTTGCGAGAACCTACGCGGGCTCGCGTGGAACGATTTCGGGGGTTGGGTGGAACCTACGCTGTCCGGGCTATTTGGAGCGGCTGAGCGAGGAGAAGCAGGCGCTTCGCAGTTGCTGTTCGAGGCCCTTTACTCCGAGTTGCACCGTCTCGCCAAGCGCCAATTGGCTCGTCATGCGGCACCCCTCAGCCTAGGCGCCACTACCCTGCTGCACGAGGCCTACCTCGATATGGCCGAACGAGAAGGCCCGTCATTTCCCGATCAAGCACACTTTATGGGCTACGCTGCACGCGTCATGCGTGGCCTGATCATCGACCACGCCCGCGAGCGGCACGCGCAGAAACGTGGTGGGCTGTTTGAGATCACATCGCTAGAAACCAACTCAATCGATGCGGCGATCAACCACAAGGAGCTTGCCGCGATCGGCGAGGCGCTGGACGAACTGGGTAAGGCTGAACCTTCGCTGGCCGAGGTTGTGGATCTGAAATTTTTCTGCGGCTTCTCCTTCTCTGAGATCGCCGCCATGCGCAACGTCTCCGAGCGCACAGTACAGCGCAATTGGGAGAAAGCGCGTATTTATCTTCACCGCAGCATCCGCGCCGATTTATCGGTTTGAGGGAAACAATTTTGACTCTGCGGCCGGAGCAATGGCGGATCGTGAGCCCCTACCTCGACGTGGCTCTTGGCCTTGAACCAGAAGATCGCTCCGCGTGGCTGGCGAGACTTCGCGCGGAGACACCGGAACTCGCCGACCAAGTAGCCTCGCTGCTCGAAGAACATGTGCAGCTCGCCGAGAACGGTTTCTTGGAAAACTCGATCGTATCGCCACCTTCACAGCCCAGCCTAGTTGGGCAGAGCGTGGGTGCCTATCGAATCCTTTCGCAGATCGGACACGGTGGCATGGGCACAGTCTGGCTCGGCGAGCGCACCGACGGTCGTTTTGAGCGCAAGGTTGCTGTGAAGTTTCTGAACCTTGCACTTGCCGGCCGTAGTGCCGAGGATCGCTTCAGGCGCGAAGGCAGCTTTCTCGGCAAGCTCGCGGATCCCCATATCGCGGAGCTGCTCGATGCGGGAATTTCCTCCACTGGCACTCCGTACCTCGTCCTTGAATACGTCGAGGGCGACCATATCGATCGCTACTGCGATCGGCACAGACTCGACATCGAGCAGCGTATCCGCCTGTTTCTCGACGTAACTTTGGCGGTTGCCGATGCTCACGCGCACCTGATTGTGCATCGTGACCTGAAGCCATCCAACGTCCTGGTGCGCAACGATGGGCACGTAAAGTTGCTCGACTTCGGAATCGCCAAACTGCTCGAAGACGAAAGTCAACCTGGCAAGGCGACGCAGCTTACGGTCGAAGGCGGGCGCGTGATGACGCCAGAGTACGCAGCGCCGGAACAAGTGACCGGCGCCCCGGTCACCACCGCGACCGACGTCTACGCCTTAGGTGTTCTACTCTATCTTTTACTCACAGGCCAGCACCCGGCAGGCAGTCGACTGCAATCGCCCGCCGAGCTTGTGAGGGCGATCGTCGACACCGAGCCGCGCCGTCTCTCCGAAGTGGTCACAACGACAAAAGGCGCCTCGCAGCCATCTATCACTTGTGCCGAGCAGCGGGCGACCACGCCCGACAAACTGCAACGCGTGTTGCGCGGAGATCTAGAAACTATCGTCGCAAAGGCGCTCAAGAAAAATCCCCAAGAACGCTATGCCTCAGTCACCACCTTCGCCGAGGATCTTCGACGCTATTTGAATCACGAGCCAATTAGCGCGCGGCCAGACACCGCCGCCTATCGAGCCGCCAAATTTATCCGCCGCAACCGTACCGTGGTGGCCCTTAGCTCGCTGGCAGCCGCCGCCCTTATCGCCGGCGTGATTGGTATTTTGATTCAATCGCGCACCGCGCGCTTGCAGCGTGACTTCGCCTTTCAGCAGCTCAAGCGTAGCCAGGAACACGATGAGTTCATGAATTTCCTGCTTTATAACGCCGCACCTACCGGAAAAGAATTCTCGGTTGAAGAGCTTTTGGCGCGCGCGCAGCAGGTCGTCGAAAAGCAGCACTCGGCCGATCCCCTGCGCCGTGCCGACCTGCTGATGCTGATCGGCGGAGATTATTCTTCCATCGACCGATTCGATAAGGGCCGTGTGCTCGCCGAAGAAGCCTACGAATTGACCAAGAAAGGGTCGGATCGGGCGATGCACGGCCGTGCGGCCTGCATTCTGGCTTACAGCGTCTCAAGCACCGGTGATCCCGAACGCGGCGGTGCATTAATCAAGGAAGGGTTGAGCCTGTTGCCCGATGATCCGCGCTATGCGCTCGACCGTATCGCTTGCCTTAGCAACGGGGCATCGATCGCGCGTCGGTTAGGACGCGCCGAGGAAGGCGTTGAGAAGTCATTGGCAGCGCAACGCATCGTCGAGCAGTCACCCTTGGCCACTGACTCCTTACGCATGCAAACTACGACGGAATTGGCGTCGGCCTACGCGGATGCGGGCAAAAACGCCGAATCGCTCGCCGAATTCGAGCGCGCCGCTTCTTATATTCCATCGCTAGGCTGGGAAGAGACTGTAACCAGCGCCGTGCTCTACGATGAGTGGGCGCTCGAACTGGATCAGATTGGGCGTACGCTCGAGGCCGAGGCTATTGAGAGCCGCGCCATCAATCTGTTGAAAAATAGCGGGGATGTCGAGGCTGTCGCACCGCTTTACCTACTGAACGACGCCAAGATGTTGCGTAAGTTGAATCGACTCAACGAGGCTGCAGACCTTGCCAAACGGGCGTACGACCAAGCTCAGTCCGGCCACAACGACGTGCTCGCCGGACAATCGCTGATGGAGCGCGCCCGTATCGCGATCGACCAGAAAGACTATCCGCAGGCAACGCGGTTCCTCGATCAGGTCGAACCCATCATGCGTGCTCACTTGCGGCCAACCCACTATGCTTTCGGCAATCTCGATTCGTACCGCGCGATGATTGCCCGCGGGCAAGGCGATCTGCAATCGGCCCTCAAACTATCAAATAACGCCGTTTTGATCGGCGAAGGTGCGCTGAAGTCGCGCGGCGCAGGCTCATATGCGTTTCCGTCTTTATTACTAACCCGTTCGGATATCGAATTAGCACTGGGCCAGCAGGATCTGGCACTCTCCGATGCCGGCCGTGCTCTATCCCTTTTCCAGTCTTCCCTTCAAACCGGCCAGTATTCGTCGAAGGTAGGGTCTGCTTACCTGGCCATGGCACGCGCGTTGGATGCACAAGGACACAAGGAGGAAGCCCGCGCGGCCGCGCAATCCGCCGCAGAACAACTGCAACATGCACTCGGCCCGGATCATCCCGATACCATTACTGCGCTCACGATGGCGAGTCGAGCGGCATCATAGTGCCAGTTTGTTCGCGGAGTTACGTCGATGCATGCCGAGTCAGCTTTCTTACGGCCCAGGTCGTTCCTTGTGGATTCAAATCTTCTCTTTGACTTGTCGTCTTTCTCTCGCCTCTTCCGATTTCTCCAATAAGGGGATGGGGCCCGCAAAGAGCGAGGGGAAGCCGGGCCCCGATTTCTGAAAGACTTTCGGCTGCCTGGCGGCCGACTGGTCGCTGTGGGGGGTGCAAGCCAACTCGCCGACTGTCTACGTCTTCGCAGATGCGTTCAGCGACCAAGAATCTGCACAATCCAGGATCAGCAAATTACGTTTTTGTTGATTCATGCCGAGGTGCGTTTTTTCGGCCAGACTGGGCTCAAAGCGAGCATACAGCACGGAATAGGTGTCGGTAATTTCTGCTTCTTTTCCGGCACTGCCGGTTACGGAGACGATCACGGCTCCATCGGGCCTGTAGGGCTGCACCATTCAAAAGAGGAGCTGTTGCCAACACTTTCTTGCCGTCCCGAAACTCAACCTTTCCCGTGGGAGCCTGTGCCGCGACCGACGACACCGTGCCGGGGAATGTCAAGCTTTAGGGAAGGGTCGGCGAAGCCGACGATGAGGCAAATTAAGTCCAAGACAATTGCTGCGGCCATCGCCAACATGTTGCTTCGCCTCCACTTTGCACTGACTGCCGCGCAAGTTGAAGCAACAAACCCTGCCCAGCTTGCAACAGCTCAGGCGAACTTGGCAAAACTCTCCACACTGCCGAGGCCCACCAACTCTTCCTGCTCGCACTGCAGGCGCGATTGTTCCTGGGGAGTCCGGGCAGTTGGGAACCCGCACGATCGAGCCTCTCCGCCGTGGAGTTGACGGCTCGCTCCAAGGGCTTCGAACTGATTGCCTCAAAAGCAAGCCAAGCCCTCGCAAGCTAGCTCGTCGACCGATTAGTTATCGCGGCGCCCCGACTCACCTCTCCGGTTCGACCAGAAACTGTTCCAATTTGCCATCCGGGTACGTGTACGTGGTAAGACTCAGACTCCGAGTCGGATAAACGATACGGAAAGATCGGAACGTCATCCCACCCCTCAAACTGGAATGCGTCTGACGAAAAGTCAGGGGGTCCCCGAGCGGGCCGAGACTGCTTTTGAAGTCGGCGGTTGCCTGCTGATCAAAGTACGCGTCCAGGTTGGGTGCCAACTTGCTGCGATCGAGGTCGCCCTTCTGCAAACCGCGGTACATCGCCAGCGTCTCTTCTTCCGGCGCGCTCCTCTTCTGACCCGCGACCGTCGACGCGCTCAACCGTGCAATTTCGCCCGCTCCGCTCGCCATGTGATTCGTCAACACGACTACAGCCACGCCGTCATCCACCAAGACATCGTTCTCTGCGACGAACCCGGTCACTTCGCCGCTATGCGAGATGTCCCGACGCCCATCGAGTTCGCCTATCTCGACGCCCAATCCGTAGTGCGTTCCCTTGCCATCTTTCAGCTTCACCTCGGTGAACATTTCGCGGTAGCTCTCCGGCTTCAGCAACTTTTGGGCGATCAGGCTCTCGTCCCACAGAGCAAGATCGTGTGCCGTCATCGCCAGTTCGCCCGCGGCAAACATCCAGCCTCGTCCTTCTTTGGGGGCCGCGCGCAGCGGGCCAAGCGCATAACGGATATATGCGGTGGCATCGGTCTTGGTGAGCTTGGCCTCGTCGGTGTTCCACACGCTTCGCATATTCAGCGGGTGGAAGATGTGCTCGCCCAGGAAATCCATCAGCTTCTGTCCCGATACCTTCTCGACAATCACCCCGGCAATTACATAGTTGGTATTGGAATATTGCCATTGCGTCCCTGGTTCAAAATCGAGCGGTTTCTTGGCCCAGCGCTCGAGGATTTCTTGCGCGTTGGTCGGTTGCTCCATCGGCTTCATAAGATAGTCCTCAGGCCAATAGTCTTGATAACCGCTGGTATGGCTGAGAATCTGGCGGATCGTTACCTCGTCGCCGCGCGTTAACCCAGGCACATATTTCCCCACCGGGTCATCCAGTTTCAGCTTTCCTCCTTCTTGCAGAAACAAGATCGCCACAGCAGTAAACTGCTTTGAAATCGATCCAATGGAGTAACGCATGTCCGGAGTGGCAGCTTTGTCCGGATCGATGTGTGCGCGGCCGTAGGCGTGGGTGTAGACAAGCTTTCCCCCTTGCACCACTGCCACGCTCGCCGATGGAACGCCCCTTTGCTCCATCACGCCGGCAGCAATCGCGTCGAGACGACCCTTCGTTGTGGGGTCGATCGTGTCGACCGTTTGCGGATTGGCACCGGTGGCAGTCATCACCACTGCAATCGTTGTCGTTAAGAAAATGGCGGACTGGAAAAGGCGCGTATTAAACATGCCCCGCACTATATCGCAAATACCGAGAGGCGGCCCATAATCGGCACGCCTAACGCACGTTCAGGATCATCGTGCAGAGTAGATCCGGTATCAATCCTCCTCTAGTGCAATGGGGGCGCGTTTCGCTTCGACCAATAGCGAGTCAAGATAAAAAGACCCGTCTTTAGCAATCTGAAAATAATCGCGAACTTCTTCCGGGACTTTTTCCAGCAAAGAAATTATGGCAGCAACATGCGATGTGGGTGTCCGCATTCTTTCTACCCATGACTTGAAGTCGATTCGGATTTTCCATTGATCGTGTGCCCTGATTTCAAAGCCTTGTTGTTCCAGCATTGAGACCCACTGTCTTTGCGTGTAGTTGCGAACGTGCGATCCATCCCGGAACAATTCGATCGCCTGCAAGTGGGTATCGAGCAAAACGCTATCTGGGGCGGATGTATCTATGAGGACAAACGTTCCGGCGGGCTTAAGAACCCGGCGTATCTCTCTGATCGCTGTTGACACCCTGCTCCAGTGGTGGGCACTGTAGCGAGTGCAGACCCAGTCGAAGCTGGAA
>Ga0335069_10001289_pt1 | contig 40550 bp, 57 predicted proteins | sample Lox_Sample_11_FD_206714 | JGI IMG/M metagenome (GOLD analysis project Ga0335069, IMG submission 206714) | Soil microbial communities from Loxahatchee National Wildlife Refuge, Florida, United States - Lox_Sample_1.1 | ecosystem: Environmental > Terrestrial > Soil > Wetlands | place: USA...
TAGATAATACAGATAAGTCTAAATTATTATCTGTAATACTGTCCGCAGATAAGTTAGTAGTTACAGCATTTATTTTTTTAAAACATTTAAATGATTCAAAAGAAGTAGTTCCATTTCTAATAGAGCCCGAGTTAGCTGTAGATACTGTGTTATTTATAGTCAAACCAGTACTCAAAATTACTCTATTATTTGTTGTGTCTACAGCTAATATTTGAAAATCTGCAGAAGCTCCATCTCTAAATAAATCTCCTGGAGCAACCTTAGATAAATCCACTAAAGTAGCATACTGAATTATTCCAGTACCAGAAGTATAGGTGTATCCCACTAATCCAGTATTACTAAATAATACCGTTCCAGGGGTTTCATTTTGCAATCCTGCAGCTCCTAATAGCCACTCAGATTCTGATACATTATTAAATATACTTACTGAACTATTTTGATAAGTTGTAGTTTCTTCTATTATTTCTGATACTATTCTAGGTCTGTATGTTAATTGTTTTATTTCAAATCTATCTATACCAGATACCGTTTCTATTACATTATTAATATCTTTTATTAGTATTTCTTGTGCAAATCCTATACCAGTTCCATCTGATCCACCAGTAGAAAGATTGAAAAAATTTTGTAAAGCTGTCAATATGTTTTGTTGTACTGTAGCTCTATTTACATTAGCGGCCACAAAGGCTTCAATACTGATTAATACACTTATTCCAAAAGCATCTAGAATATCAAACTGTACAGTAACAGTCTTTCTTCTGTCTATAAAGGAAGATAAAGTATTTTTTAAAGCAGGATTGTCGCTAATTTTTTGTATACCGTTTCCTTGTGGAACAACATAAACATCTATATCTATTCCTGGTATGGTAGTATCAATCTCTGCAGAAGCATCAAAAACTTCAGTAAAATTGGCTTTTAAAATCTCAGCATAATCATTTACTGCTACGGCTCTTTCTAAAGTGCGTAAACTAGCCGGGATTAAGTCTCTAAGCTGCTCAATAGATTGTTCGTCTGTTCCCCCAGAAAACTCAGCATTATTAGTTATAGAAGAAACTATAGGGTTAGAATCAATTAGTGTAGTAAGAGTATTAGCTCCTATATTTCCTGCGGAACCTCCACCACTTCTATAAGTTATATTTATTGTTTCCCCTGGAGAAAGTTTTCTACCAAATACACCATCTCCAAAACGTATAAAAGGTGTGCCGTCGTCTCGCTTATCTAGTAAAAAAGCTCTACCACCACCACCAACTATATTACCTAGAGAATCTTCTACAACAGCAGTATCAGTGCCATTTTGTCTAATAAAAGTATCTACTAATGTATAATCATTTCCTGAAACTGTTAAAGTAGGAGATAAATCTTGGCTATTACTATTTGTTAGATCAACAACTACATTAGGTCCAGTAAGATTAAATTCTTCGTTTTGTAATCCTTCAGAAACAAACTGTTCTGTCACTATAGTACCTTGTAAAAAAGTACCATTATAATTACCTGCTCCGCCAGCAACCACATCGCTTGTTAAGTAGTATTCCTCTCCATTTGTAGCTCTAGCTCTAAATCCACGAGATATAGTGCCAGCTCCAGTAACAACAAAAGTACCTATTCCTGATGCACTAGAGGCGCTAGCTGGAGTAAAACCAAATTGTTTTGCTATGTCTCTTATAGCACTTTCTAGTGTGGCAGTTTGTAGATAACTTTCTGTTGCTTGCGAATCAAAATAAAAAAAGAAAACATCTGCCACATACGCAACTAATTCTGCCCAAGTTCTAGAAAACGAATCGGTGTTAAAATTCGTCCATAACCTATTTGCAGAAGTATCCGCACCATAATTTACAGTAGCATAAGTTATTAAAGCATCCAAAGTGCTATTGAAGTCTTTTTGTATGTAATCCAAATCTTTGTTTGTAGTGCTAGCCATTTATTTCCTCTAAATACTTAAATGAATATCCACCAGTATGACTTCTTTCACTAGTTAGTACTTTGCAAATATTTGATTTTTGCAAACTTAATTCTTCTGCAGCAGATTTTATAGAATAATATATTTTATTTAATTCTAAACACTTTATTTTTCTTTTTTTAGCCACTTCTGACATTTTTAGCTTGGATTTTTTGGAGTGTTTTTTATTAAACCAATGATGATTTTTTCCTCTTATACCAAACATGGGGTTTAATCTTCCGCATTTACCAAACATGCCGTTGTTTTTTCCAAAATGAGATACGCTAATCTTTTTTCTACTGATATCACTATGTTGGCAGTTTTTGCCACCAGTAGTTAAATTATATCCGTTTGGAATTTGACTATTATAAAATTTTATCCAATACTGTTCTTTTTTATTTAACTTGTTAATAGAATTACAAACTTCTATAACTTTTATTGTAAAACTTTCTTTTCCATATTTTTTTATAGCTTTACTTAATAAACAATTAGTACCTTTATATCTAATATGTTCAAGCCATCTTTTTTTCACACTTCTAGCCGTCTGTCCTATATAAATTTTACCATTAATTTTATTGGTAACTTTATAAATAAACATAAATTAAGCAAAAGATAATTGTGTAGAAGTCCTGAATGGAAAAACTAAATTTACAGTAGTATCTGAATTATTAACAACAAATTGTATATTAAAAGTTATTAAACCTGTATTTCTATTGCTAGTTCCACTAACATCCGTAACTGTTATTCTAGGTTCAAAAGTATCTAAAGCTTCTCTTATAGCTGCGGCACCTGCTACCTGCGCATAATCTATATTTTCCCAAATTTGAGCCCTTAAAGAACACCCAAAAGTTGGACGCTGCACTCTTTCTCCAGGTATTGTTAATAACAATTGTTGTATATCTTGTAATAATAAATCTAAACCAGATATAGGCTCAAAACTTCCAGCTATAGGAAACTTTAAATCTGAACCTAGTCTAATTTTTAGGCTATCATCAATAGATTTTATTTTAGCCATATTATTCTACTTTTACTTTGGAGCTAAGAGTACTGGTTGGCATAGGAATAGTAGGCGCTCCAGTTCCTCCAGTGTGTACATGGGTATCAAAAAAAGTTTTAAATGTCGTTCCTAATATAACGGATTCAGTTGCTCCAGCTCCTAATTTAACTGTATCAGCTTCCACTGTAGCAGTATCATTCGCTACTATTGAAGCATTTTGACAATTTATAATAACATTACCTCGTACAAAAATTTGGAATGAACTGTCTTGTTGAGTTAGTCGTAAGTAATTTCCTTTATTGTCTTCTATTAATATATGTTGATTACCTAAATCAGATTCTTCTTTTATCCAGATTTTATTTCCAGATCTAGAAGTTAATCTTATACCTCTATTTTGTGCTGATATATTAATAGCACTAGGATCTGAACCAATAATAGTAGCAATACCATCATCTAGTTCTATTTTATGCCCTTCAGGACTATATAAACCTCTATTTGTCGGTACTTCTCTTCTAAAGTCTATTGGAATATTTGGGTTAGCATCTTCTCCGCTAATTATATTACCCCAGGCCACAGGGTGAGTATAATATCCACAATCTGATTCTATAAATACATGATCATTAATCTCTGGCACGTCAAATAATCCAGGAGTTTTTAAATAAGGAATCCAAACAGTTTCTCCTAATAAAGGGTGCTTAACTCGTATTCTTCCTCTTTTTAAAGGATCTCTATTATCGATAACTACAGCTCTTGATCTTGCCGTATATTTTATTTCGCCACTAGCGGCATCTTTTGTTGGTATCATATTTTATTTCTTAAATAAAAAACTATTATACTTATCTCTAAGGCTTTGACCAAGATTATCTGATGTAGTATTTTTTATTTTAATTCCTGGAGTAGTATCTTTTTCTGATATTTTTTTTGCTTCCGGCTCATCCAACCCATATCCTGTAGCATACGTAGTCGCTGTTACTTTACAACTATAACCGCTATTATCTATTATATGCTCTACTGCCACTATTCTATAAGATCCACTATATCTTTCTCCAATACCTCTTACTACAACTAATCCAGGAGTAAGTTTAGTATATCCTATAGTAGTCATTTCTAAGATTACTCCATGATGAGCATCTTCTGCTTTTACTTTAGATCTATCTATGTAATTTGTTCTTTCATTATCTATGGGGCTTAATTCTACTTTTCCTGTTTTTGTTCCACCGCCTAATTTTTCAGAAGCATTTTTTACTGCTCTTATAGGATTAACTGATGTAGGATCTGCATTAATAATTTGTTCACTTTTCGAACCTGATTTATTTAATTCTTTTTTTTGTATTAAAGTCAGTTGGTCTTTACCAGTATCAGCCTGTTGGGAAATTATTGTACCTTTTTGATCTACTCCAGTTTCCGCTACTCCAGTAACTATACCAAAATCAGCTTTTATTGATACATTTTTTATAATACTTTGGGGAGATTTAAAATAAAAAGTATATGGATTATCTACTATAGGTTGAGATTCAAAATCTGTTGCGTGCATAAAAATTATAGTATCTCTACCAGTAGAATTATCAGGTATAACTTGATAATAACAATTATGGACTTTTGCTAATCTTTTAAAAAATTGATCGAAGCTTTCTCCAGATATTAGTACTTTTACATGATGATTGTCTAATTCTGGAGCAGGTAAATTTTTACTTATAATAGAACCAGTATCTAATATAGAAGATATTTCTGACATTAACGCTGAAGTTGGCTTATCTTTAAATTCAGATAATAGCTCATTAGGCCCTGTTTTTATAACTTCAGCAAAAACAATTGGTTTTCCCTGTGGAGTAATTTGATTCAAAAATGCACAAGTATTTTGACAAGTTACAGTTGTTTCTGTTTGAGCACTCTCATTAAATACCGTTGATACCATAATTACATACATTCTTATAGAACGTACACTAGAAGAATCTTCTTTATATCCCCAAGTAACTTTTATCTGATTTCTTTCCTGAAATAAATATTTAGGATTGGCTGCTTTTGCTTGTTTTGTTGTTATTATTTTTTCATCTTGTACTTCTTTAACTTCTATTGTATTTCTTAAAGCATTTAAAGAATTAAAAATTCCTACTTCCTTATTATCTGAAAGTAAAGCATAATTAGAAAACTTTAAATCTGCTATAAATCCTGAAGAATTGCCTATACTAGTAGCTGATCCATCACTATTGGACGTAAAATTAGATTTATAAATCCTAGAAGGTTCTCTAGAACCCTCCATAAAAGTTATATTGATGGTACTATGTTCATCTACTCCATAAGTTTCTTTTATTTCAATTTTCTTAACTAATCTAAGTATATCGTCGGGTAAAGGAGTCATGTTTACCCCATAAGAATCCCCTACACTTATAGTAAAAAATGGAGTTTTTATTTTAGAATAATCATTTATTGGAGTAGGCATACTTTAAGAGATTACTAAATTAGAAATAGCAATTAATACTCTATTAAGTTCTGGAATTCTTAGAATTTGACCTGCTTTTAGACCAAATAATGGATCAGATATATTATTAAATTCATAAATAACCCACCATAAATCAGGTAGGCCATAGGCCTTAAAAGAAACTAAATCTGGTCTATTTTCTAACTCTTTAGTTACAGTAATAAATAAATCACCTTCATCTTCTACTAAGTTTAAAGAAGATCTTAAAGCTAAAAAATTCTGCCCACTCCTATTTTTTATGGCTATACCGCCCGTGTATCTAGATAATTCTTTAAAATTTGCCATAACAGCTTCCTTTTAAGCTAATGATTCATATTTTGAAGAAATATATATAGAATCTCTAGATATAGATTTTCTAGTGTATTGCATTAGAGAAAAAGAAACAACCGCTTCTAAAGGAGATAAGTTGGGTAATTGTTTTGTAATCTTTATTCTTAGATTAGTAATTACCCATAAACCAAAATAATCATTAGTATTATCTCCATATGATTTTTTTGAAAGAGAGCTTCCTATCCATAAAGTTACCAATGGTGGACTTGAGGCTAAGCGTCTTCTTTCTTTTTTTCCATTAGAAATTAAATCATAAGTAGGATATAATAAAGATCTATAAAATTCCAATCTAGCGGATACGTCAAGTTTTGTTCTAACTGGATCTGTAGAAGCATTTGTTCTAGAAGTAGGAATAGTTACTTTAAAAAAACTAGAAGCTATATCTGCTGTTGCTGTTAGAGCTGTTCCATTAGAAGGATTTAAATTTTTGTACAAATCTAAGTCTGATGTTTCAGCTGTGACCAAAGCATCAAAAGATACGATCCTTGGACCAGAAGAAATCCACTGTAACGGGGGATCGCTTTGTCCTGGAACAGAATTAGGTGACCAATTTGCAGATTTTTCTTCGTCTATAGAAGCTGGATTTAAAAGAAAAATCCCCATATTAGTCTTATTTATTTTTCCATTAGTATCTACAGGAAATATTGCTGCTCTAAATAAGCTACCATTATTAGAAGAATCTGCGCTGGCTACTTGAATAGCTTTATTTAACTTTTTAATAGCCATTACAAACCTCGCCTATCTCCAGGAGTTTGATTTTTATCTTTAATATTACCAGCTATGTAAGAAAGATTATCAGAACTATCTAAAGCTTCTTTCATTATATTAAAATATTCTCTTTTTGTTATAGTTTCTCCGCCTTCTGACTCTTTAGATTTAGCTAATTTAATTGATTCTGCCATTTTATGAGCTTTAAATTCATCAAGCTTAGACATAGTGTCATTTAATCTATTAATTCTAGTAGATTCATCATCTGGAATAGAGTCCAAGGGTATTATGGCGTCTGTTTTTATTGGCTTTGATAAAATACTTTTTTCTGCTTCCTTAGTAGCTATAGTTTTTTCTAAACCTATGCCAGAAGGAGTAGTCATTAAAGGCATTCCCAAAGAAGTCTTAATTTTACTAAATAAGTTAAAAGATTCTCCAAATTTTTCGATACTTATAAATATCTTTTTAAACCAGTTCCACATACGTTCTAAAGCTTCTACCACATCTAATATAGAATCAGCTAATTTATCTGAAATAGTATCGGCTAATGTAGATAAAATATCTGAAAAAGATAGAGTTTTTGTTTTATATTTATCTAATAATTTAGCAAAAGCTCCCTGAGAATTGGCACTTTTTTCTGCGCTCTCATCAACATTATAAAAAGCTGCAGTTAATAATCCAAGAGCTACTAATAAACCCATGGGACCTATAATAGTTGCGCCTAAAGCAGCGCTTACTAATTTTGCCGTGCCTAATACGGCTAATAAAGTTCCCATTGAACCTACAGCAAAAGTTACTGCTTTTACTAATCTAAAAAAAGTTCCACCAACTTCTTTATGTGTTTCTATAAATTCCGTTGTTTTAGTTATAGCTTCTGTAAATTTTTTTATATAAGGAGCTAAAGCTGTGCCAACTAAAGTGAAAAAAGCAGTTTTAAGTAGTTGAATTTGACCAATGAATTCTTTATATGAATCTAACAAATCTTTATTATCATGTAAATGATTTCTAGTAGCAGCATTTAATAATCTCATTACTATAGCTTGTTTTTCTTGTGTACTTATTACTTGTCCTAATGCACCGCCAGCTTTATGTAATAAAGATAATTCTGCCTGAAGATGAGGATTAGTTCTAGCTATGATATTGAGCCATTCTGCGTGTGAAATTGAGCCATCTTTTAAAAATTCTATTATTTCTTTTAGCCCTTCGGAAGTTTCAGTTCCAGCAAGTTTAGCGGCAGTTCCTGCCATAGCCAGTACATTTACTATTTTTCCTTCATCTTTAATTATACCTAAAGATTTCAAAGATACCGCAGATCTCATGGCTTCAAATCTATCTATATAGGTATTAGTAGCTTTATCTAATTGATTAAAAAATTTACTTTTATCTCCAAAAAGTCTCTCAAATTGATTTGTTAATCTATCTAATGAAGCAGCTTCTCCTATAGATGAAGTAAAATTAGTAAGACCTCTTTGAAACAAAGCTACAAAGGCGGTCGTAGCAAACAAAGCCCTGTTTAGCTTTGTAATATCTGAACTTGTTTCTTTAGATTTTTTTCCAACGCCACCTAATGAATCGCCGATTTTTTTTAATTTATCGGTGGCGGCATCTATAACTTTTGCTACTATTTCTAAAGTTTTTCTTGCCATTTATTTTTTAGTTTGATTATTTATATAATCTTTATATGCAGTTTTTATAGTTTTTCTCAGAAACCAGCCCATATTATCTACTTCACTTGGAGGCCATCTAAATGTTTGCCCAAAAAACACGTAGTCATCCAGGAGGTCTTGTCTGTGAGTTATATATTGGAATTCGTAGATCCCCTGGTAAGGGCTAAAAAAGATACATCATAACAATTAAGTTTTATTGTAAAATCTTTATTGCAGCTTTCACAAGCAACCTCTATGTCAGTATCTATAGAACCTTGTAGCACAATTTCATCCATTTTTTCTTGGATAAAAGAAAGATCTGTGGCGGACATATTTTCTAATTCTTTTTCTATATTATGTAATTTATCTCCAATTCTCTTTATAGATAAAGCTATTACTGAAGTTACCAACGAATCCTGTTTTTTGTTATTTATTTTAATAACTTCAAATATATCTTTTAAGTATAAAGGTTTTAGTTCTACTTCTAATTTACTTTTTGGTAAAATCACTAATTTTGGAGTAATTAAATCTTTTAGTGGTAATTCAGTAATTTTTAATTGATCTAAATTTAAACGTAAATTCTTGTTTTTATGCCCACAATTACTACAATCTGCTTCATGATAAAATCTAGAGCCATAGGTTTTTTCTCGTATTTTTACTAGGAGTGTTTCTAAATCCCCGACTGGTAATCTATTTATAGCTTCAGAATTTTTACCTAACCATTTAATTCCTTCTCTGGTCTGAATACTTACAATTAGGTCTTCTAGAATTTTAGGAATATGTCCCAAATTTCCTACTACTAATTCTCTATTTGCTAAATAATTCTGTTGTTTGCCTTTTAATTCTTCTATTTCAACATGATTGAAATGATCTTGTCCTTCGACAAAACCATTAGGTAGTTGAACTAACATATATTCTCCTCGTTAATAAAGTTAGCCTCTAATTAACCGTTTTGTAACATCTGATATAGTATCTACTATAGTATTATCTTGTCCTAGTACTTTTACTTCAAAACTTTCATATTCTAGTGTAAGTTTTTCTATACTTACTGTATCATCTCCATCTGAAGAAAAATCACTAGCTGGTTTATATTCTATAGGAAAAGCTCCATACAAAGTATAGGTTCTTACTGATCTACCTGCCCTATCTAAATGTTCTATAGTTACATCTTTTCTATAACTTACTGCAGGTTCGCTAGGACTAAGTAATAAATTAAAATAAGATTTAGCCCACTCATTAAAACTTTTATCAGATGTAACTCCTCTAAGTAAAATTACTGGCTCATATCTAACTGAATCTATAATTTTCTTAGGAAATAAATGACTACCGCCTTCTGCGTAAGAATTTGTACTTATATTAACAGAAGGTACTTGAACAGAAGTAAATCCTAATCTAGAAAATCCATCTATATCAACTTTCCATCTAAATTTATCTAATGGGTCTTTATTTGAACTTCTAGCCATTTAATTTTACCTTGTAAAAGGTAGTTTGCCTTGTGCTAAAGCTAAATTTATGCCAGTTAACACTGCCCCTTCTAATGCGTCCTCTTCTTCTGCTAATTCTTTTGAAAATCCATCTATACCACCCTCTAACTCTAAAAACCATTCATACGTTAAAGTCAATTCTTCTATAAGCTTTTCTTCTATATTGGCACTTAAATCATTACCGCCTTTGTAAGATACTGGAAAAGCATTAAACAACATCCACTGTTTTATAGGATTACCTTCTCTATCTAAACTAGTAATAATTACTTCTTTTCTAAAATTTTCACTTTGAACTGGAGCAGTAGAATCTTTTGTTAATTCTTGAGCTACTCCTAAAAGAGCCATATCGTCATGAACTAATTTGTACCATTTATATAGATCTCTATTATCTGTGGCTCCTCGTTTTAGAATAACTGGTTCATATTTAGTTAAACCAGGTATTTTACTAAAACGTTGATTATCTATATTTTCCCTATAAGAAATTTCGTTTATTGTAGCTTTTGGCAAAGTAACTTCACTAAATCCAGCTCTACTTATAATAGAAAATTTTTTATTAATGATGCCTAAAGCATCTACTGCAGCTACAGCACTTATATCTAATGATATAACCGTAACTTTAAATCTAAATTTTTCTATAGGATCTAATGTAGCACTTCTAGCCATAAGATATTTATTATATAAAAGGAGGGAAAATTAATTCCCTCCTCTTTAATTTATTAAGGTAAAGAAGAACTAACAGGTCTGCTTAGAGACGTATCAGGAACTTCTTCTTTAAAATCTTCAAACCCTAAAGTTAGAGTTTCTAAAGATTTGTCTCCATCTTCTCTAGCATTTAGATCCGAGCTAGCAGCAAAGTGTACAGGAAACGCATTAAATAACGTCCACTGCCTAGCTGTGTTGCCTTCTCTATCTAGGACCTTAATAGTAACATCTTTTCTGTAACTATTTGATGCTGCATCTGGCGACCTTGCTGATAGAGCTTGTCTACCAACTTGGCCGGATGTAGGGTTATGAACTGCACTAGCCCATTTATAAAACTCATCATTCGGATCTTGAATTATAAGACCTCTATTTAAAGTAATATCTTCCATGCTAGTAAGTCCAGCAAATAGCTGATTAATATCAGGATCAATTCCTTCTCTGTACGTCCCTTTAGTAGTAGTTCTTTTTGGTGATTGAACGTCATGGAATCCTAACCTAATTAAAGCAGTACCTTCGGAATCTCCTTCAGAAGTCCAAGAAACTTGAAATCTGAATTTTTCCAAAGGATCAACTGATGCGCTTCTTGCCATGATATTTATTCTCCGTTATTAAGCAGTAGGTAATGGGAATTCAAGAGCAATTTCAATAAACCTAACAGCTTTATTTGGCTTAACTTGAACTCGAACCCTTAAAAGTCCTTCATCAATTTCATTTTGAGTAGCTTCCACTGAAATAACTTTGAATTGTTGAGATTCTGGTAAACCAGCTGGAAATAGATAAATATTATTTCTTAAGAAGGCTTCAATAGCTCTAGAGACTTTTTCCTGAGTTTCAGGAGAAAAATTTTCCCATAAAAACCCACGTAAACCTCTTTCTAGAGAACCTTTAATAAATTGTAAAGCTCTCATAACTTGAATAAGCTGTTCATCTGCTGTAACTAATGAACCACCAGCAGTATATCCACCAAACACAACATTTCCAGAACCTGAAAATGAAGTTATTCGATTAATAAAAGCTAATCTAAGAGGTTCTGCATCAATTCTTTCAGAAAGAGTTAAACTTAAACCATTTATTCCAGCAATGCCAGCAAATTGAATACCAGCAGGGGCATGAGATACTCCGCCAATACTTATATTAGCGTCTATTCGAGCCATTATACCGGCTACATGCCCAACAGGATCAACAGCAACTAAAGCCCCCGGCAAAGCCAAAGAACTTCTGTCTAATACTAATACAGGATTAAAGTACCATCCAGCCACTCTAGAAGGATCATTAACTTCTAAATCTTTATACGTAATAGCTGAAGGTATATGTAGCGTGATAGTATCTGTAGCAGAAAGACCTGAGGTAGTACTTACAGTTAGGGTGTCTGCTCCATCATCCACTGCAGTTATAGTAGCTTTATAAACTCCAGCTTTTTTAACGATCATGCCAGGAGTTATAGCCGATAAATCTGCAGTAGCTAAATGTAGCACATTACTAACTATACTATTTATAGTATAAGAAGGTGAACCTACTTGAACATCAGTATTAGCTTTAGTTATTTCTAACGGTTCTCCAATTAAAGAGAAAGTTGTGGATAACGTAGCGCCAAATTCTGCTCTAACTGTTTTAGAATAATCAATTAAAGCTGGATGAACTATATAAGCTAACGATAAAGGTAAACCAGGAACACACACTAATCCAACTACGTCTACGGGGTCTAAAGCTCGTAAACCAGTTCCTAAAGAAGCATCTCCCACGAAATCAGAAGCAGCAGGAGTAGCTCCAACGTTTACAATTATAGCAGTGTTACCAGTGCCCGCATTATCAAAAAACCCTTGAACAGCATAATAAGCTCCATATAGAACTTCATCTGGATTTCCAAAGGTATTTTCAAATGTAGTTAAATCGGTAACACTTGTGGGCGTATTTAGAGGCGCCCCGACTTTAGTGGTTCCAATGAGGAAGGCAGTCACAGAGGTAGAAACGCCAGGGACTTGTATCGTACCAATAGGTACGTCAAATACCTGCACTCTTTCTGGACCTATACTCGTATTTAACAATGCCATTTATATATTCCTCTCCACATAATTATGGATCTTCAATAATTACAGTATTTGTATTTAAATCTTCGATGGACTCTGTTATTTGAGTAATAACGCTATTGTTTTGAACATCTTCAAGTTTATCAACAAATATTTGAACCCAAAACGTAAATTCATGTACCCAGTATTGAGCCGCCTCAACATCCTTAGTTACATGGTCTACGAAATGAAACATCAATAATTCAAAATCTGCATTGCTTATGATTTTACTTGTTTTTGCCGTGGTAAAAGTGTCCGGTACAACATCCTGTAATTTTAGTTGATTGGTAGATATTTTTTCTACCACTATAGACTCAAAAGGTCTATCCGATTTACTATCAGGACTAATAGTTGGAAATAAGTCGTCTATTATAAACACAGTATCATTTAAATTAAAACCACTATTATCTGACACATTTATTATCTGACTGCCACCAGATGTGACATCTTGAGTAAGAGTCTGTTCGAAACTTAGAGCGCTTCTAACTATTACAGGTAAAAATGTCCTTGGAGGATTAAATTCTTCCCATACTCTATTCAAAATATCTATGTGAGTATCTCGTTCCTTTGAGTCAATTCTTATTAAATAATAAGCGTCTATAGGAATTGGCGGGTCAATACTTCCTATATTGTCTGCCCCAGCCAAAGTATCTCCATTTGCATTTATTATACTAATAGGTTTAGTTTGATCTAAAATCAAAAATCTAACTAAACTTAAGTCTGCGGCTTGGAATACATTTCCAACACGTATTATCTTTCCATTAGCTAATAAGCTAGGAGTTCCTACTCCGCCTAAAGTTATAGTATTCGTATTTATATTTATAGCAGTTATAGGAAAACTTGCTATAAGCGAATCTTGGAAATCGTCCCCAACTTTAACAGTATGTAAATCTATTGGGGAGGTAAAAACTAAATTTCTTAAATTGCTATCAAATAATGCTGTTGGTAAATTTTCAACTAAAGTATTACTAACAAAAATTGAATGATCGCCAGAATTACTTATAGTAACAGAACTAATCTTATATGTTCCTATATTATTACCAGCTAATAATCTTAATAAATTACCAGGTTGTACTTTAGCTATTTGAAATACTCCAGTTTTAAATTCATTACCTGGAGCTAAAATAGTACCATCTGAGCTAGAAGTTATTATATCAAAAGCTCTTTGCGAAGTTTGAACTGGAGTTTCTATCCATCTCCCGTACTGAGGTACTACTCTTCCAGTAAATCTATCTTCTCTAGTTTTAAGTAATCGTATAAAAAAATGTGGATATTGTATATTATTAGTATCAGCGCTGCTATCATAAAAATTGGGTTCAATAGGTAAACTAACTACTTCTCCAGTAAAAGGATCGAAAGTATCCTGTAAAACTTCTCTACTTAAAGTTCTATTATCATTAAAAGTTATGCGACGAACTTCCCGAGCCAAACTTTCCTCTACATCTCTAAATATCTGCCTAGACATAATCAATTACCTTATTGTTAGCATGCCTTCTTCTTGGAACTTTTCTATTACTTTAGAAGCTAAAGTTACTAACTCACTAAACCACATATCTTGGTTAGTTATTAGCCATATATTCACATTTCTGTCTAGTTCATCTAAAAATTTTGTATTATTTATATCTTCATAATCTGATATTAATGAGTATATAACTGAGTCTTTTTTTACTTCTTTTAATATACGTAAATTATTTATGAGAGCTAATATATTGTTGTAAGCTTCTATACTAGGGGTTAAATTCTGTCTATCTTTTAGGTTTGTAATCTGTTGATCCACTTTAACTAGGCTACTTGTGGCTGAGTTAGCTTTTAGAACATTTAAAGCTTCGTCATATTGGCTTTCTTTTATTTTTTCTATAATATCAGTTATATCTGATCCAGATCTTTTTAATTCTTGTACTCCGGCTTTTGCTAAAGACCATTCAGAATATCTACCTAATCCGTATCTTTGATATTTGGATCTATCTGGAGAATTTTTATATGAATCATAAGTTTTTCTAGATTTATCTGTAACTCCTCGATCTCTAGAACAAACTATTTTTACGTATGGTTTGGGATCAAAATTCTTTAAAAAATAATATCTAGGTTTATTAAAAGAAGTATCAACAAATATTGCGTTTCTAAAAATATTAACTGCTCTAGCGTAGCTTTGTTCCATATCTCCGTCTACGCCTTCGGGTATACGCAGCCTAACCATTCCACTATTTATAAAAAATACATTTGATTGTAATGAATTGGTATAATCTTCATTCTTATTTATTTTTTCTACGTCTACTCCAAACACAAATCTTAATATATCTGCGTCAGATTTAGGCATATCAATCTTATGATTATCTGCTGTATCTGATTTTTTGCTGCTATCTTCTCTTATTTGTTCGTTTATTACGTATTTTAAATTTCTTTTTAGTTCACTAATAGAACTAGATAAAGATGAGTCCAGGCCTTTGTTTATTACTTTATCTTTTATTTCAGCTTTTAATTTAAGAAAATCTCCTACTTCTTTTAAATTAACGTCTAATTGTACTTTAAACATTATCTGCCGTTTACTTTATGCCAATCTTTATGGCAAGGCTCGCACAAAGTTAAACCATTATCTAGGTTATAAAAGAAATTATTATTTAGGTCGTTTTCTGTTAAATTTGCTACTAATTTATTATTAGTTTCACAATATTTTGTTATAAGCTTCTTTAGAGTATTTATATGGTGAGCGTGTAATTTTTCTGTAGAATTACATTTAGTGCATTTGTTATTATCTCTATTTAATACCGAATAACGCCAATCCCAATATGATTTTAAATCTCTAACTCTATCATAAACTGACTTATAACCGCCTTTCCAACTGTGATGGTCAGGTCCAAATCCTTGAGTTTTGGAATAATGATTACTATACTCTCCTGGCTTTCTTTTTGGTAAATTTTTTATAATTCTAAGTATAGGAGTTTTAGAACAATTGAAATTTTTAGCTATTTTATTACAAGATAAGCCGGATTTATATAACTCTATTATTTCTTTTTCTTGATCTAGAGTAAATAACTTATTAAGTTCTTGTAGATATCTTACTTGTTTCTGCAAAGCTAATTTTTGCTTTTCACTCTTATATTCCATAATGCACTTTAACCTATAAGTCATTGTAACATATATAGAATTTTTGTCAATACTTAATTTTATCAATAAAATCAGATAGTTAACCACGCCCCAACGGCAAACCCTGTAAAACTGATTCTCTTTTCTCTTGAGCTAGTATATTCATCCATTCATTACGCCAATCTAATAGGTTTTGTTCACTTATTGAACTACCATCTTCTCCACGGGCGGCAAGTAATATACTCCAAATAGTATAATATATACAAAATAATCTATAATTGGCACTCATTCCTCTAGATTTACTTAAATTAAGTTCTTCTCTTAATTTTACAGTAGCATCTTGTAAGTGAGAGTCTATTAATTGATTTCTAGCAGTTAAATCTTGTCTGGTTGAAGGAGGTAAATAATCATCTATATTGAATTTCTTTTTTCTAACATCATCTACTGTAGCATAAGTAGGAGTCTGCATTCCAACCATTCCGGCAGAACCTACTATCATAAAAAATTCATCACCAAAATTAGTTAATAGTCCAGCTATGTAACCGCTGTAACTAATTATATATTCATCTACAGGAACAGTAGTTATAGGAATATCCCAAATAAATTGATATTCAAATTGTTGTCCTGGAACCAAGGTGCCGTTTAAAGTAGTTACGGGTTCTGGTACAGGGGCATCTCCAGATAAAAATCTAGGCTTATATATAGTAGCTGTAGGAATAGTAGCAAAATCTACAGTAGTAGGAACTCCATCACTAGTAAAAATAGTTTTAAAAGTGCCGGTAGTTCCTCTAACAAATATATATCCGTCTTTTGGTTCTGTTCTAGTTCCTGCTACAGGGGATACTACACCAGCCATGTTAACTCCTAAACATAAATCTTATTATAAATTCACTAACTAAACTTAGTAATCCTGCTGCTATTCCAACTTTTACCAACATGGGAACAAAATTATTTTCTAATCTAGTTATTCGTTTTTCTAAATCTTCTACGTCTTCTTTTGAAGGTAAAGCCTTAACATCCTCTCTAACTTCTTTTAACAGATCCATCAATAGCTTTAGTTTTGTTTCTACGCTTACTAACCTTTCGCTTATCTTGTGGTCCATTGTTAAAATCCTTTTCTACTAACCAATTACCAAATATCTCTGTTGCTTCATCAGAGATTTCTTTAGCTACTTCACAAGCTTTATTTAATTTAGAATTTATGCAAGTTTCTTTCTGTTTATAGTTTGCCATAAATCCTCAAATTAAAGTCTATAGGAAGCTTTTAACACAAAAGTTTCTGGATGAGCTTTAAAAATATCTTGTAGATCTTGGGGGGCTATTGAACCGTTTCCATATCCTTGTAATACATCGTCTAGACCGCAAGCTTTCAAATATGTTACGCATAACTGACTGCAGATAAGTCCACTGTTAGCTTCCCAATTATCTTGGGATTTAATATCTTTACCAAAAATCAAACAAATTTTTCGCCATATAAAATAAGCATATTCAAGAAACCCATAGGACACTTCAAGATAGTTTATAACATTTTTTATAGCTTCATCTTTGATTTCTTGATCTATATCTATAAACCATACTTGCAAACCTTCAGCCATATTATTTAGATAACCTGTGTCATATCTAGACATATCTATTCCACCTTCAACTGCTTCTATACACATAGGAATACCTAGAATTTCTGGCATTGTAACAAAACTATGGCTAAATCTAGAATTGGTAAACCACATAATACATTTTGAAAGCCAATTATCTTTACAACCTGCTAAAGCTATGTCGCCATAATCCATACATCAATCTCCTATAGATAAAAGATTGTTATTGACCTACTGCCCATTCAAAATTAACGTAAAATTTACCAGTTATTAGGCCGCCGCCCTTTTTAGCTACCACTTTTATATAAAATCCTGATGGAGCAAAACCATAGTATCCAACAGTTTCTGCTTTTAAAGTGCCTCTAACAGGAGGTAAATACCAACCTTGATTTGCTGTATCTGCTGCATCATCTGTATAACTTCCTACTATACTATCTACACCGCCGCCAGCTATATTATCATGATCAACAAACCATGCCCCAAGTACCTTGTCTCCCGGAGTAGGCACATCAAAAAAAGCTTCAGCAGAAGCAATATATCTTCCATCAGAACCAGGGGTACCCGGTATTTTTACTAATACTGTAGCAGTGCTGTCTTCTTGTACATCAGCTTCTGCACAAAAAAGTTTTAAAGTTTTATCCTTAGCTTCAAATTGAGTTTGTACTTGTGTTATCTGATTTTCTGGCAGTGGTTGACCATTATGATTGGTAACTATTGTATCTAAAGTAGATTTATCATTATCAGATAAAGTGTCTTTAAAAAAAATAGATAGAGCAGAATCTAGTAAATTTATGTGATCTAAAGCTATTATAATAGAACTTGTTTGTATTTCTTGAGTTAATCTATCTATAGCACAAGGAGTTTTTGTATAATCATATTCTGTCATACTAAGCCCCTAATCTTATAAGTAACATACTTCTTTGTGACACAGTCATACTATTACCATTAGGGTTTATATATATACTGCATGCCGTAGAGCCATTAAATGATTTGATAGTTTGTGTACTATTTTGAAAAATGTGGCCACCAGACGTCGAAAGATTTGATCTTTTTGAATCTGTTATAGGCGAAGCTCCTGAATATATAGTACAATCCAATTGTTGCCCAGAACCGCTTCCAGTATTTTGCGCATTATACCAAATACTATAGGTACCGGATTGTGGAGTAACGGACATGCCAGTTATTAATGTATCAACGCTGGCCGAACTAGAAAAATCGGTATTAGAGATTACATTATAACTAATTAAACCTCCAGCTATGCTTAAAATAACTTGATTGTATAGCCAAGAACCAGCCGCAGTTCCATTTGTTTGTAACATTAGTTGCGTATAGGATGTTTGAGATAGAACTATTAAAGTGTTATTACCGCCATCTTTAAGAGTTATTGGCTGTGAACTTTGATTATATATGTCTACTTTGTAACCTATTCTTATATTAGTTGCATCTGGCAAAACTATTGATTGACCAGTAGACGAACCTGTTATTAAGTATGTAGTAGTATCTTGATATAGCAGTGAATGTGAATTTCCTGTAAATGGAGTACTAAGAGAAGTAACTTGGTCTATCCTTCTTTTGGGAATCGACGCTCCAGATATAGTTAAATCTCCTGATGATGGATCATGATAATTAGGATAAAAAGTAGTAGAATTATTATTAACTTTACCTATGTTTGCTGAACCGGAAAAAGTACCTGTAGTTCCTGTATGATCAATTTGTAAATCTACAGTATTATTAAACATTCCCATAGCGGCGGCATTTATGTTAGGTGCTGCGCCAGAATTAATTGTATAAATACCTTTCGCAAAACCTTCTATGTGGGCTCCAGTAATCTCTAAATCCCCTCCAGTATCTGCTTGAAAACATGATCCAGAAGTTGTTGCTCCACTTAATTGGTATTCTCCTCCATCTACATCCATTTCGCAACTGGCTCCAGAAGTGTAACCTATATATGTTGGATAAGATGCCGCAAAATCTGTAGCGATCACGGATACTAGTCTAAGTGTACCTCTACCCGTACCAGTAGTTTTTGTAATTAAAAAACCTTTATTAAATTGATCTCCGCTTCCTATGGTACAATCATGCACATACATTAAAGTATTAAAATTACCGACTGTAACAGTGACTGCAGTATCTGTAGAACCAAATCTGCAATTTAGAACATTAAATAACGTATTGTTGGCAGAAGATCCAGGATAATTTATTAAAGACTTTCCAGAACCAGAAACTCCATTTAAATATAAATTGGCTATAAATATATTATCTGCAGCAGTTAATAAATCTTGATTCGCATTAGCAGCTGCTATTTGGACCAATCTTGGACCGCCTTGTCCTACAACATGTATATAAGATTTTAATTGAACCGGATTATTTTCTGTATAAATACCTGGTGCTATTTTAATAACATAACGTTTTGTCGATGAAGCATCAGTTATAGAAGCCAATGCTGCAGATAAAGTAGAAAAATCTTTATGTCCGGGATTCTGTTTTACCCATACTATCTGTTGTATATTTACTTCATTATCAATTTCATCAACAACGCTTTGTACATCAGTAGAAGTTAAACCATTAATAGTAGCATCAAAAGGCACGGATCTAGCTACTGGTGATATGTCTATTTTTCTTTGCATTAAGTAGACTCCGTAATTCTAGCAGTCTTACTATTAGCACTAGCTACTACCCATACTTGAAAAGTACTATCTGGATCTACTGCAAAGGAAATTGACTGATTTTTGTATAAAGGAGTACCATTAGAAGTTGTAACTCCATTATTATAACCCCAATACATATCATCTAATGCTGTTATGGTTAAGGATTTTCTATTACTTAACCTACTTCCTCCAACTTTAGCTTCATATGCTGTGTTCCCTGTCGTTAATGTTAAAGCTCCGTATACTCCGCCATTTCTTAGACCATCAGAAACTTTTAAATCACTATTTGTTGTAACTAATGCTGTGTCTGTTCCATCAGTAATTTTTATAGGCCAAGCATTTGATGCAGTATTTGCTGTGCCTTGATTTGCAGTAACAGTACTAGTGCTGGCTAATGGAGAAATAATCAATCTACCACTAGAATCTAATTGTATTGCTGATTGTTGAGTATTAGTAAGAGTAGGAAGAGCAGTATTAAACTGTCCTCCAATTAATTGCGATTTTGTGGCAGCAGTTCCAGGAGTAACTGGACCATCAGCTGTATCTGTAGTTAACCAGGGAGTTGTATTGGCTGTGTTTCCAGGTTGAACAGTCCAAGTCCCTGATTGAGTTGATAGTATGTTTGAATCATTTGATACGGTGACACGAGGTATGCCGGAACCGGACGCTCCTGTTCCAGTAACTACTGCTGATCCGCCAAACTGAGATATGTTTTCTACCCATGGTGATGTGCTTTGTACTACGGAAACTGAATCTGTACCTGAAGCAAGCGTCCAAGTTCTACCAGTCGTCCAAGTACCGCTTTGAGAAACGCTCCAAGGTGGTGTTCCTTGTTGAACTGTCCACGTTCCCGATTGAGTAACGGGCTGAGCTGTAGTTCCTGTAGGATCTACACGAACAGGATTAGTTGCCGTTCCTATTTCTGTACCAGCATTATTACGTAAATTTATGTGTAAAGCTTTTCCAGAAGTAACTAATGCCCCGTTTCCAGATTCATCGGAAGATTGTATTTCTACTATTGTGTTATCTAATGCTGAAGTAGAATTTGAATCTTGAACACTAGCCGACATTTTATTTAGTTACTCTTTTTTTATTTTTTGAAACTATTTGAGGTTCAGTTACCACTTCTTTAACTTCATTTATTTCTACAGTAGGTTTATTTGTTTCTTGTTCTATTTCTAATTTAATAGAAGAACTAAGTTTACCTACCCATTTAAAAACTTCAGCCATAGCTATTACTTCTACGCCTTCTAAAGTAAAAGAACCCTTATTTAGAGCTTTTATTAAATTTTCTACTTGATATAAATCTTGCTTGGTAAACTTCATAATAGCTTAGAAATAAATAAAGGGGTATAGTAGAGGCATAACGTTCCACTATACCCCTCTAAATAATTAATATAATTTATTATGCTACTTCTAGTAGTCTGACGTCCTGAGTACCAGAGACTGCGAAAGCAAACAATTGTACATCAGGACCTAAATCTACACTTAAAGAAGCTCCAGCAGATATTCTAAAACCTGAAGCATCAGTTACAGTAGCGTCGTTACCAATAAAAATAGCTTTATTTCCTAAATTTTGAATCATATAAGTTTTTCTACCTGATAATTGTGATGCGGTAGCTAGTAGGGTAGCCGCTGTATTGGTAACAGATACTGCTTGGGCTTTGGCTGCAACATTAGCGCTATCATTTACATAAACACGACGATACTTATCAGAAATTAAATTGGCTCTATTGTTGGCAGAGGTAATAGCTGATAAAGGTCCAGCAACGGATTTTGAACCTACTTTTACAGGATTTTCAGTATCTGCGACATCATCTGCAACTGTTCCAACCGGAACACTCCACAATGCTCCACGATTATTAGTCTTTAGTCCTGCATAATTTCCAGAAGAAGTTATATCAACAGTTAAGGTATCTTGACGATAGGACAACATGAAGTCGCCTTCATCACCAACCGTATGTGCCGTATTTTCTGCATGATTAGAACCTACGGTAAAAGAATTCGCAATATTAACATCTAAAGCTTGTTTACCGCTTACTAAAGTTGATGTAAGAGCGGTTCCAGCTCCATCTGATAAATTTGATGAAGTTCTTAAAGTTTGTGCTCCTGTTGCACCACCATTAAAATCAGCTGCTCCAGTAGCATTTCCAATTTGAGCTGCAGTGCGAATAGTACTGGCCCCAACTGTACCATAATTAGTATCTACGGTCGTAGGAAGATTGCTAACTTTTACTACATCTGCGGAAGTCAAAAGTCTAATTTGTCTGGGATCAATTTGCACTCCAGCAACATTAATACCAACATCTAAAGCTTGCTGGCTACCATTAGCTTGAGAAGTAATAAGATTACCAAGGGAATCCTGTAAATACGCACCAACATGATCACTTTCACTTAAATTTGCTGTATCTAAAATTAATTTATCTTTAAATCCTACTGCGGACATTTTCTTTTCTCCTTAATACTTTACATTATGTCCAAGCTACGATCTCTACTATTTGACTAGCATGGCTAACCTGAAAAAATAAAGTTAGCGTCGTAGCATTTATTCCTTCCTCGGTATATCCTGTTCCTCGATTTATTTGTAAATAATTTGTACTTGATTGTCCAGAACTATAAGCTAATTGGATACTAGCTTTTGAATCTCTTACTCTAATTGTAAATTTCTTTGTATTTGACGGTAAAACTTGAGAAACTTCTACATTAGCTAAGGGCACGGATACATTAAATATACTGGGAGTTGAAGGTACATCACTAGATTTTACTAGTAATTCTCCGTCAGATAATACTTTTACTACGTGTTGCGTGCCTGTTAACGTGCCATCTTCTGTACCAACTATTAATTGAGAATCCCCAGAAGCTGCCGAAGTTATTGTATTTACGTTTATAGAACCATCTGTTTCTATATGAAGATGAGCACCTGTAGTAGGATCACAAATTTCTATGTTATCCGTAGTACAATCTAAAGGTCTTGTATCAACAACAACATTATCAACAGATAAAGCAGCATCTACACAAAGTCTTCTATTTCCATTAATATCCGTAACAGTCGTTATAGGTTCCCCATTCCGATAATCTACGAGAGTATTACCTTGAGTTGTTCCTTTAGGATTGTATTGTAAACCAGATCGACTGTTTTTAGTGCCCATTTAAACTTAATTGTCGTATAGATTTACTAAAAGTTCTCCTGATGTGGCATCATTAGATACGGCTTTTACTGATAATCTTGTGCCCATAGGAATACTTAGCAATATTTGGCCATTTCCTCCTACTGGTATATAAATCTGATCAACTTCAAATCCTGTTGCTCCAAACGCTAACACTAAAGATTGTCCAGAACTGTCATGTATTTCTATTCTTTTTGATATATCTGAAGTAGCGGGAGTTAATTCCGTATATGTAGTGGTATTTACTGGGCTACCTGTATAATCAATCAAAAGTAAATCAGTGGCTCTAACTTCTGGGTTATCTATTACAGATACTCCTTGAGAAACTCCTGATTTTTTAAACTGTGTACCTGGAGATCTATCGCTTTTAGTGCTCATTTAAAATATCCTATAAACTTTTAATAAAGCTAATAAAGAAAAAACTAAACTTAATATAGATACTATGCATGCTATTTTTGTGTACTTAGTTGAAGATTGTCTAGGACGTAATCTAATTACTTCTGCGTGTCTGGCCATTGTTTTTCTCTAATTTATTTATTACTTTTTTCCTAAACTCACGTCTTTCTTCTTTTGTCATTCTATATTTAGGAAATTCTATACCTAAATCTGATAATCTTGGATCATGTAAAATATGTAATTTACAATAGCCACTTGGACTTTGTTCCAGGGCATTTAATTCGCATAATAAACCAGAAGTGGGGCTATTAAACTTACATTTAATCCCTTCTTCTAGATGCTTTTTTTGATCCTCTTCTACAGCCTTAATCTTTTCAATTTTTTGTTCTACTGAATATATCTCTAAAAACTTTTTGTAGACATCTTGTCCATATATCACTTTTATGTCTGATGTCTTACTTATAAATGGTAACTTTTTTAAATGTGTTATAGGCAGTTCTACTGCTTTACGTAACATTGGTATTTTTTTTAAAGCTTGATGAGATTTACCGTTTTTTTCTACTACAGCAAATCCTCCACGAAACTTTATACCATTTATTACGTAATTAACTCCACGGAGAGTATGCTTAATTACTATATAATCTCTACTTCTATCTAAAGACTTTGTGGTCCAAGTACTCACTATTTCTCCTTGAGGCTCTTCCTAAAGGAAGGATTAAGCTGGGAGAGTAACCTCTCCCAGCCAATTTAAGCAACCGACCAATATATACAATATGTATATACTAAATCAATGTATTACGATCCTAGAGGTAATACGTCCATCATTCTAGCAAGAGCTAGACGATTGTAAAGATCGAAACCACAATACCACTTCATACGATATTGATAAGCATTTTCGTTCTCACGAGGACCAACATATTCTAGTTTTAATCCGGCATTATTGGCAGAAGTAAAACCAACTACCCCTTTAAATTCTCCCCAGCACCCACAATAAATAGAGGAACCATCAAGCCTCTCTGCAGAAACTGCAGCTGATCCGACTGGGAATAATCCAGCCGTATCAAGAGCCTGACGAGCCACTAATTTATTCTGTTCTGGATCAAAGAAACTACCAGTAATCGTAACGGTAACCGTCGCAGTTCCTGCTCCTGAAACAATTGGATACCGATAATTTACGCCATCGCTGCCTCGTAGTAAAAGTTCTGTATCGGTAGACTGAGTAGAACCTGATAGAACTACGATAGTAGAAGATGTAACTGAAGATACGGTAAGAGACGTCGTATTAACCGCATCTGCACGGCTAATAAAATCATTCCTAAATACCGGAATATCTTGATAGTAAAGCATTGGCTTCATATTGCCAAGACCTTGCTGCTGAATCATGTATGCATCCGTACCACCACCAGTGTTTCGTAGAAGAACACGAAGTGTACGAATCTCACGAGCATTCATCATCATAAAGTCTGGTTTAGCAGCCGTAATACGATCAATAAGATCGTCTAGATCTTCTAGCGTAAAAACACGACCAGGGCGACCAAACCTAGGGCTTGTACTATCATCTTCAACTAACGTTAAAGTTTGAGTAGACGCACCATTATTATAAAAAGGATGGTTAACGTCGTCAGCATTACCTTGTTCAGCATCAAGAATTGACGCCATTCCGTTAAACCTATCAGAAATTCCAATAGGTCCGTTATTACTAGTCGCTAAAGGACCACTAACACGACGAGCATTAACAACTGCATTCATATAAATACGAGCTAGTTGTTTTGCTTTTGAAGAAATTTGAACTTGAAGTTGATCATTCGATTCGCTGAATTGATCTTCAATTTGTCCATCTATGATAATATCTGCAATAATTGCAGCTAAATTAACATTCACAGATGAAAAAGTAGCACCTGCCTGATACTTTGTTTGATTTAAGTTAGTACCAGGAGAAGCAAAATCAGCAGAAGCTAGTGACGCTTCACGGGTAAATGTATATGCTAGCCCTTCAAATACAACGAACGGAAGGTATCGAAACCACTCGTCCACTGAAATAATATCCGCAATAATGCCCTCAACGAGCAAATTGTTAGATAATGTAGCCGCATCAGCTAATGAAATTACCTGAGCCATTTATCTAATACTCCTATTATGTTATTATCTATTTGATCTAAAAGCAGTGTTAGTCTCACCAGATCTAATTTGTTTTAATGCCTCTCCAATTTTCTGTTGAGAAGTCATTTTGTTTTTGACTTCAGCAGTGGCAGCATCTAAACGTTCCTTAGTAGCTCTAGCTCCATCCTTGGCTCCTGGGACCGCATGGCTTACTACCACCGTTTTATCCTCAAAAACCCCTTTTATCTTAGCTTCACTAAGAGCTAGTAATGCATCTCTGGGATCACCTGCACCCTTAACAATAAGGTCAGCAACGCTTTTAAATTTTTCTGGAATTGTTTCCAATTCTTTATGTAATCGTTGTTTATTAATTTCATTCAGAGCTTCGGATTCTGCTTGATATTTTGACAAATTAGCTTGTATAGAAGAAATCTTTTCTTGATAAATTTTTTCTTGAGCATCCATTTTAGCTTTCATTTCTGCAATCAAAGCTTCTCTGTGTGCTACTTTTTCACTAAGATCTCGTTTCTTGTCCGCTTCTTTAGTCTTAATATCTTCAAGCTCTTGTTGAGCTTGAGCAAGTTTCTTTAGCTCATCTTCTTTAACAGAAAGACGACTTTCCATTTCTGTTTTAAGTTTATCTACGCTTTCTTCGTATTTAATCCTAGTAGTTTTATTTTCTTCTCGTAACTTTTTAATTTCACGAAAAGCACTTTCTTTAGTCCAACTATCAGGATCTTGCACTAAGTCGCTTCCGTCGGTCTCTACCTTTTTAGAAGCTGTTTCTGATTCTCCAGCACTTTTAGTCTTTGCTGTGGCAGCAGCACTAGACTCAGTACTACCAGCTTTATTCAGCAAATCTGATCCTCTGCTGTTTGTGTGATTACTTGTTGGTTTTTCGTCAGCAGAACCAGATTCTGATTTTGACTGTGTTGGCCCTGGACTTCCAGTTCCTTCTGCTGAAGATTTCTTAGCACCTAATTTACTAATTAAGTCATCTGTTGGCATCTTAATTACCTCAACACTAGCTCTTCTAGGAGTCTAGTAATTAATATTTATATCCTTCATCAAGGATACTATTTGTGTTTTTGTTAAAAGTATTACTAAAACCTCTATTAATCATTTCTTTCCTATATGGATTATTAGGATTAATATCAGATTCTGTAATAGGTCTTATAGTTATTTCATAAATAAGACCGGGATCAAACGCAGTAACTAGTGGTGTAGATAATTCAAAAGGTGTTTGATCATGTAGACTTTTGGTCCATTTTTCTTTTAGCTCACCGTATAATTTATGAGCTTCGTCGAAATCTAAAGTTTCTAATACCACGATGTGATCTTGGTTTCGTTTTAAAACAATAACAGCGTAAGTTTGCTTTTTATCCATATTCTCCTCGGGTTAAACTTACTTTATTGTCTTCTGGGTTCTTTTTTCTGAGGCTCTAGGGTCTCCGTTTTTTTCTTTTTGTTTTGAACTATCTTCTGCATGTTTTGCTTTATTGTCTATTTTTGGTTTGCTTACCTTTAGAGATTCAGACTCTCCTAAATCTCCACCCCTTGTAGATTTATTATCAGTAGAAATAGCAACATCTGATCCTAATACGGACAATATCTGAGCTTTTTCTACCTCAACTTTTGCATCCTCAATTGCTTGTTCCGTCTTGTCTTTTCTTCGTTGTTTAATAAGCTTATTAATATCCTCATGACTTAAGTGAGGATATAACTTTTTATATGTACTTCTGTCTCCTGAATCCAATAATTTATTTTCCATTGCTATAGTTTCTATATTTGTTTTTGGATCTACCGGAAATTTAGGTTGTACATAAGTTACATCTAATCTTGCGTTATCTGAGAATTTTCTGTCACCAGTTTTTGAATTATGTGCGTTCCATAGTTGTTTAATAATTAAAAATAACTGCTGCTCTCTTTCTTTAAATAATTTAGCTCTTCGTATATTTTGCTCAATCACACCTATCTTATCCATTAATAGAGCAAATCCAGAACTAGGTAAACTATCTTTGTATTTTGGTCTAAGTCCATGGTTAATTCTAACCATATCCGTTATACCTTCTATAACTTTTATTAAACCTGTAATATCTGCTGATGGATGAGCAAACTTAAAGTCTCCTTTTTCTCCAACAGCTATAGCAGTATCTGGACCTATACTGGTTCCTAGTGCCGCAGCATCAGCATTACCATCTCTAAATATACCTAAACCAGCATCAAACGTTCTAAATTGTCCTCCGGCAGCAAAACCACTGATGCCTCCAATGCCACCAAATTTAGACTGCGCTTGTCCACCTTTTAATATATTATAATCATCTACAGGTCGACCTTGTCTCAATGAAGTTGGTCTTTCTACTCCAGAAACAACAGGGACTCCAAACGATTGAAACTTAGCTATATGATTTAAATCTGTTATTCGCATATTAAGAGCATGGTTAGCGTAAATTAAAGGCTCATTAATAGGCAAAAAATAATAATGTGCAGGATCTTGATTAAAAAACGGTATAGCTGGAATTACTCCATAAGGGTTTTTAGTTTCATAGTATTGGCCATTATCACTTTCTATTCTGTGTGATGTGGGAGACCAATATATTCTATTTATTTTTCCAATTTCCCCAGCATTTCCAACATGTTGTCTAGCATCTATAGACGCCATACCTAAATCTGATGGATTAGGTAATTTTCCTGTTATTGATCCACCAATCATTTGTGAACCACTAGCGGAAGCAAATCCTCCAAACTTAGTTCCAAAACCAATTAATAATTCTGTGATATAATAAGGCGAAGCTCCATGCTTCATATCATATACGCCACCATGAAGCATGTCTAACTGAACTTTTCCGCCTTGAGTTTCTTTTACTAGCTGCCCAGTATTTGGATCAACAAAGCTAACTTTAACTAGTATGGTTCCTAATAACTTAACCCATCTGTCAAGTTTTTCCATAAAAGTTTGGTATCGAGATTCTCTCATAATCTCTTCCCATAACTTTTGATCTTCTTTTAAGTTTTTCCCTTCTTCATCTACTACTTGATATATAGGATCTTCTCTATACAAAATAGAGGTTTCATCAATAATCTCTTTAGTGAGGTTAAGAGGTAGTATTTGCTGTTTCTCAGGATTACGAAACTGCCTAACCAAATCTAACCAAACAAATTCGTCCTGTCGTCCTTCATAAAAAGCTAAGGCTATCTCGGTGATCCATTGGCGGTAATAAATATCTTCGTAAAGATATACTCCTATTGAGGATAACCCGCCTAAACGACTGATTGGGTGGTTGCTTATGCCCAAATTGAACGCCACAAGTACTCCTAATTATTGAAGAATTTCAGATTTTCTTGGAATCCAATTCATACCAAGAACAGCTTTTTCATATTTTCTATCTAAATAAATGTTTGAATTTTTATATAAATATTCTACAACTTTTTTTGCTGATCTTGTTTCTTTTCTAAATAAGTAGATGGACGACACTTTACTTAATTTAGATAATTTTAATTCTAATTTAGAACTCAAAATCTCATTTATTTTACTAACAACCTTAAAATTACCACAAATTTGAACTTCTGGTCTAAAGTTGTTACTATATTTTTTATTTTTAGTTCTAAATAAAACTGAACCGTCTCCGTCCCATATACCTCTAATTAAATGAGACATCAATTCTTCTTTTATTTGAGGAATTTCAACTGTATGTGTTTTGTTGGGGCCTATTCCTAATTTTCCTAGGTCTTCTACTATTTTTTTATTAGTAATTACTATTTCACAACATTCAGATTTCTTGTTATTTGCTCCGTTTCCAACTTTATAACAATAAATCTTATTGCTACTATTCAAAAACTTTTTAAATTTCTCTAAATGATTAATGTCTTTTATAGCTAAACCTATCTTTAATCTGTTATTAAAAATAGATCCATCAGCTAATATAAAACCCAACCAATAAGCTTTTTCTTCCGAATCTATATTCTCAAATACTGACTCATCTAAGCTATATTTTCTACTATCTACCATTTTTCCCTCTGGAAAAAAGTTAATCAGCTCTACTGATTTGTACATTATATTGTACAATAAAGGGGTAAATTGTACATTTTACTGTACAACTTCCCCTCTATTAAGCTTTTTACGGCATTTCTCCCGGAGCCTTTTTCTTAGACTCGGGCGGATTACCGGCTTTACCCGGTTTATCATTATCCTGGGCCATGTTCGGCATATTGGGCTCTAGCTCATATTCCGCAGGCATAGGATTTTTGAGTCCACGGGACTTCAAATGAGGGGCACCTTCCGTAACAATACCGGCGGTGTGCTTTCCTACTTTCGCCATTTGTTGTTCTCCTTAATTAAGGTAAGTCTCTTAACTTACGGTCTAGTTGCTTATCAGACCAATTACGAGTAAATCTAGCCTGTATAGATTTTTTTAATTTATCTACCCTAGGAGATTTAGCTTGTACTTCGTCTTTTAGATCAATTTTGTCGTAGGTATCACGAAGTTCTAAATTAGAAGCATCTTCTCGTTTTAATACTCCACGCCAAAGGTTATCAATTTTTTTAATTAATTTTTTAGCTGTAGCCATTTTAAATCTTTTAACACTTAGGTTTATTTTGAGGAGGAAAAGCTGGTCCTTTTGGCCCACCTGGCATTTGCGGATGATGTAAATGATACGCTAGATCATTAATCAATCTATGTTGTTTAATATTTTTAACCATGGGGTGTTTTAAATGAGCTGCTTTACCCATTTCTTCTTGTTCTGTTTTTTCGTGCATTGGATCTTCTTTTCTCTCTTTCATTTCTTGTGCATCACTTTCTTTAGACTCATGTTTAATATAAGCCTTAGTGTCTCCTGCTTTTGGTTCTTTGTGTGACATTATTTTTTCCTTGGATCAAAGCCTTTAGGTAAAATAGACCATTCACCGTACTCAGCAGCGTTTAATTCTTTCTTTGCTATTCCTAAAAACCCATTACGACTACCTGACATCTGAGGAGCATTATCAATTAGTTTGCTTATCGCCATAGCATAAGAAGTACCTAAACCTCTACTTAATGATCGCATTTCCGGAAATACATTAGTGGCAGACAAACTGGCACCACTAACCCCTTTTCCTTGATTTTTATTAGATTTTTTAGCCATTATAATAGTCCTTTTGATTTCAACCAATTTTCTGCAAATATATTCATTTTGTTTAATTTTTCCAGAGAATTTAACTTGTTGTAATTAGAATTGTATACTGCTCCAGCAAACTCATTATAAACTGCTTCATATAAAGCATTACATATCTCTATACTTTGTGCCTCTAACTTAAGTTTGCTTTTATCAATTAAAAATGTATGATTATTCCTATAAAAATAAGAAGTCATTAAAATCCTTGCATAACAGTAACATGCTGTCCAGTATCATGAAATAAATATACAATTAAATATCTTAGAGCGTCTATAAGTCCTTCATAACCCTCTGGGGTTTCTTCGTAATCTTCTTTTAAAGCTCCTAATTTACTTTTTTTGAAAGCCGCATTACTAAGAGCGTAAATAACATTTACGCAATTTCTACTGATAAATAACTTTGGAAAAGTTTCTGGCTCTCTATCTTTTAAAACTGGTCTTCCTTTTTCATCAAACTTTGGAAAATTCATCCAAAGTCTAATCATATTACAACCAGTCTCTCTATCTTGTTTTAATCCTACTGGACGTTTTCCTAAAACTACTTCAAAATCATCCCAAGCAGATCGGCCATTAAGTTGAACCTGATCTCCGCTTATATCTGCCACAACATCAACAAATTTTATATATCTTTTATTTTTTAATGTTTGTTTTTCTTCTTTCCACACTTCAAACGCTGTTTTATTTAATTCTTTTTCTTTTTCTAATATTTGTTGCGCTTGCATGAAAGAAGTTGTAGATTTTGTAAATTTTTCGTCAAATATAACAACATCTCCGTATTGATTAATTTGTGCAAATATTGTGCTTGCTGGCTTTGCAAAATTGTGATCACAAGCTGCGTATATTGGTCCGGCATCTGGATGCCATTTGTAATCAACTACATTAGGATGTTTGTCGTTTTCTGATTCTTCTACAATAAAACCAGGAAAACAGAGGTCTGCAACTGATTCAAAATCTGCTAAATATTCTTGTTTAAACTTTTGTACTTTTCCAGCTAATATGGAACGCCTATAAGCTGAATCTATTTCTTCTTTTGATTTTTCTGGAGTAGCAGCTAATAGTGGATTATCGTAACTAGTTCTTTGAAAAGAACTCCATTCTCGCATATCATTATTTGTTCCTGTAGCTTCGTCAAATACTATTTGTAATTTTCCTTCTCTTTGTTTTTTTCCTACGGAACCAAATAAATGAAGTTTGTAAAAAGAATTTTTTCCTCGTGGAGTACTTATAAATACTGCACTACCTTCTTTATCCATTAGAGTGGGTTGAATCATCTGTACCCATATATCGTCTAATCTTGGATCAAGTGCTGCTTCATCTACTATGACCAAATCATTTGCTTCTCCTGCCAAAGAATCTGGTCTTTCCATTGATTTAGCTTCTAGTACTGATCCCCATGGAGTTTCTAGGTAATAATCCCCTTTCTGGTTACGAGCCCGACCTTTTACGCCGGGCTCTATAAGTTTTAATTGAGTTACTAATATACTATATAATTCTCTAAAAACTTTTTCTGTCAATCCATAATCAGGAGCTACTATCCATACTCTTCTGTTTGGCTGCATCAAAACTGCTAAAGCTGTTAAAGAGGTTAATAGTGTTTTTCCCCAACGCCTTCCACAAGCCAATACTTTAAATCTAGCAGGATCTTTTATAACTTCTAGATGTCCGTTATGCAAAGGTTGTATTAATTTACCTTGAGTAGTTCTTACTTTTTTATCGTTTAGCCATCTAGCTAAACCTTCTATGTTTAATTCATGTATGCGTAAAGGAGATCCTTCTGCATTGTATTGAACTTTGTAAGACATATTTTCGCTCTTCTCAAAAATGTCTATAGATTTTGTAGAGAATTTTTATGTATTAAGCGGCTCTAGTAACTAGTTTCCAAGTAGGAGATGCCTTGGTATTAGCATTTATGTAAACATTTTTACCAGACGTATCAACATACATTGATCCTGGGCCAGCAAATCCAGCACCTGTAGTACCATCTGTGGGAACTCCTGCTCCGTTTAACATACACACATCATTAGTCATGCGTATATCTGCTTTTAAAATAGCTAAAGCATTATAACCATCGTGAGCTGGTGAAGTTAGGTCTAAACCATAACTAAATCCTGAACCGGCATTGCTATTATTAGACATGGCTTTAAAAGCTGCGTTAGCTTTAGTAACTGAACTATCTCCATCTACATACGCAACAACAGCCCCATCTGCATTAGTGACACCGTCAGAAATTTGAGCTAAAACTGCCCCACAAGGATAGGTACTCGCTCTTGTACCAGTTAAACTATAAGCTCCAATAACTCCAGCTAAATAATTGGCTGCATTAGTTAAAGAATCTCCAATAATGTTGCCCATAATATCTGCAACGAATTTAGGATCACCACTAACATTACTACCAACATTAGAAGATACTATTAGATCTGGGCCAACGTTCTGAAAAGAATGAATTCCAGAATAAGAAACTTCTCCATGCAAAGAATCATTTAATTCTACTAATTTCTCTGATACTAATCCTGGACTAGAGGCTTGCTTAATATACTGCGTCTTTAAACCACGTATTTTTAGAGACATATCTTATATTTCCTACTCTTTTTCGGTTTTATTATGTAAAACCTTGTTTATTTCTCTATATGTTTCTATAGTTTTATCGTTGCTAACATCTATCTTTTCTGAATAATCTCCAGATAAGGTTAACCATAATTTAGCAGCGACATCTGACTTATCTACGGCTCTTTTTCTTAATGCTTCTATAACTACCGCTCTCTTAGCATTGGAAAATAAACCGTCTCCTCTAATCTTATCCCAAACCGCTTCTTCCCACCCTTCTTTTTTAAACCACGCAGAAACTGCTGGTACAGAAGGGACACTTTTATTTAACAATTCCCTAAGCTCTTCGCTATATTCTTGTCGTTTATTTATTTCTGTTTTTAGTATCTCTACTAATTTATGTAAGGAAGGGGTTGGAGTATCTGCAACTATATATCCAGCTACAATTTCTTGTAATAATTCTTGTGTTAATGTCCAAGGAGAATCTGGATTTTGATATAATTTTAGAGCTTTATGTACAGAAAATTTCTCTGCAATTTTATCTCCGGTTGATTTTTTAGAATCTTCGACATTCTCTATCGGAGTATTTTGTGTATTTTTATTATCTGTACTATCGCTCATAATTATTAATAAGGATTAGGACGAGTTTTATGTTTAGGAGAACCGTCTAAGTGAGCTTTATTATCAGCTTTTTTATAAGATTCATCTTTTGGACTTACATCTTTTACATCACTTGGAAGTTCGTTTTTTCCTCGTGCAGCACCTTCCGCACCATAACCTAACTGATATTTAACTCTGTGCTTGCGGTGTGCATATGGATCTTGTGGCATTTTAGTTTACCTCTGTATTTTTCAATATTTTTTTTGATTCTTTTGCATTAATTGCAGATTTAGGTAGTTCCACTAATAATAGTTCTGGATTTAATAAAAAACTCGTATTACAAGTAAGTTTATTAAACTTATCTCTGTTCATACATCGTTTTGGTTTAAGGTCCGCCCAAGCCGATAGTATGCTAGTTTTCCATCCGCAATTCTTGCACGTATAAATAATTCTAGTCACTGTTTCCTCGGAAATCTATGTAAAAGGGAAGTGGAATAAAGTAGAAGTTATCCCACTTCCCGTTAAGTTGCTTTTAGGATTAAGCATAACCAAGTTCCTGTATACATGAGTCCTTATAATCAACGTATGAAAAAGAGGACCAATGAAGCATTAGGAACTTACGGGACACCTCACGAAATAAAGCTTATATATGTCCCGATCATATATAATCATAATTATCTCATGGGTTAACTTGTTAACTTTTGAGAAAGTTAAAACTTATTTTGCTGCATAGCTATTAAAGTTTGAAATTTATCGCTCAACATTTAACAAGGAAAACCTATACCATTAAAATCAGGCATTACGCCAGTAATTTTTGATATAGGATCAAGTACTGTAGCTACGTTTCTTTCTCCTAATCGTATATGAGATACCCTGTAAATTAGTTTCAAATTTAATTTCTTACACTCTTTTTCTAATAATTTTAAATCTTTTGCAGAAACAATTTCACCGTTTTCATCAGGGATTGGTACAATTTCGTAGTTTTCTGTGCCTGCTACAGCCATAAAAAAACTATTTATAAACTCTATATCCTCTTCCATGCTATCTTCTGTCATTTCATAGGTGCTGTCATATTCATCATTGTAAGACATGCATCACTCCTTTGTATGCTTCCGATAATAGTAGAGGCATGCTAAGTATATATGTATACACTAAATCAACGTTTTTATTAAAAATATTTATTCAAATAGTATTTTAATCATCGGGTTAGTTTTTGGGTTGCCTATTCGTTCTAAGCAACTTATGGGAAGAAATACTGCTTCTATGGTTGGCTGTAGTTCATAAATAAACTTCAATTCTATCGGCACTATTTTATAAAAAGAAATACCTGATTCTTTAACTATATCAAGTACTTCCCATATCATTTTTCTATAGGATTTATATTCATTAGAGTCTATCTCTAAAACTAAAGCTTCTTTTGTATCTTCTAAATAAACTATAGATAATCTAACATAATCCCCTATTTCAATTTTTTCCATTATTCGTATAACACCTTAACTGTAGAGGTTTCTAGCTTTCTAAGCTTACTAAATTGAGTAATTAATATTAAATTAAGCTCTATATGCCTAATTTCGCAATCAAATCCCGCCATTTTCTCCATAAAATCAGGATCATATACTTGAGTTATTAAAAATATACCATTTTGACCTGGTAAACATGGTTTCTCATTAGGATCAAAAAACTGTACATAGTCTCCTTTTTTTAATTTACTCATATAAAATTTTAATAGATTCTATTTTCTTTGAATCAGTAATCTCTATAACATCTTCCATATTTACTTTCATGGAGTGTAAATATAGAATACCTTCTATGTTAGATTTACCATAAAATTTGATAATCTCATAAAAATCCTTTATACTAACTATATGAAAATATAGCTTTTTTTCTCTATTTTGACTTATTCCTATCCTTATATAACACTCCCCTTCATATTGTACATAAGAATAATTATTCATTTATAACCCATTTTTTAGACAACTAGCTATAAATTTATATGTATAGCCTAAGTCAACCTGAGTCTGGACCGATTCTCGGCCACTGGGCGCACCATCGGCAAACATGCCCACCAGACTCCTATTCATATAACACTTTAGTAGTTTCACTATAAGGAATAGCTTCTTCTATTCCTATTACGTTTTGTCCATTTTTATGAATTACTAAATAACCTATATCAGAATTTATAGAATTTGGCCAATTTCTAGTTACGTCTTCAACGTAAATATCACTAATTATACAATTACCGTAGGTTTTGTTGTATATTACATCTCCCGGTTTAAACCTCAGATTTAACGCTTTTGTTAGGTTATCCTTGGCTATTTCTAAGGATTTTTCAAAATATTTAATTCTATCTTCTAAATAAGTAAGTAAGTGTGTGTTTAATGCTATTTTCCATATAATATATCCGAAGCTTCTGTTACAGGAATCAGTTTATAGTGTTTTAAATCTACAATAATATTAACAGGTTCTAGGTGTTCTATGTCTAAATATTCTAATAAATCAATAGGTTGCCCAGGTTCTGCTTTAGTATAGTAAATAGGCCTTAAAGTATATTTTTCTAAAGGTAAATTTATAGAAACAATCTTGTACTTTTTGTGCGTTACCACCTTAGTTTTGTTATGTAGCACATATACTACGTCTCCTACACTAATCATATAAAGCCTTTATGGTATTTAAATCTCCTTTAGGCACCAACTTACTTTTTTTAATATGAACTGGATGCAACATCCTAAAAGCACCGGTTTCTATATTTTTAACTGAAGTATCCCCTAGCCTAACTGAATCTAAATATATAATTTCCCATATTTGACCTTCACAAAGTAACCAATCCCCTACTTTTAGCTTAGAAAACTTCTCTAAACTGTCTACAAACCAGTTTAGGTCTTCTCTTATCTTCATTTTTAACCTACTTAATAGCCTCTATAATCAATTTCCAATGTTAAACCTACTTCTAACTATGCGTTAGAAGCTATAAATTAAATATAAACCTTTTTAACCATAAATTATCAACCAAATAAAAGCTCAATGGTGGCGGTTTTTGGTAATATTTTGGCATTTAGGTGCTGTAAATCTAATAAACCTATATAAGTAGGCTGTTTTTCAGGCTCTTTTAGGCTTTTTAAAGCTAAATATGAGCTATTATCTTGTCGATTTTTTAAAATTAATTCAAATACTTCGTTATTTATAAGTAAATAAGAGCCTATTTCAATTTTTTTTAAAAAATTTTCTTTCATAATCAGAATTTAACAGATTTAGGGGGTATAGTCAAATTTTTAATTTATAAATTATAGGTATGAGGACCCCTGGAGTGTGAGGTGGCATGGAAATTGCACCGCTTCCCCCCTTCGATTCTTCAATAATATCAAGTACTTATCTTGTATAAGAATCGAACACTGTACACATTACTAACAATTAGGCATTCTATCGTCCTGACTCGGCAACTTTATTATAATACCAAGTGTAGTGATTGACCTTTTCTTCCCAATCTAATAGAGCGGTGAAGCTTACAATGTCTTGACCTAAGTTACACTCAGCGTTCTGCACTTGTCTTAGAGCACTATAATAAGTATTCTCCGTCAAGTCTTTCGGATTCACGTATGCAATTGGGTTGTTCATGTCATCCACCTTTCATTCTCAGAATACCACATTGGGGATTGAATGCAATGCCTCAATTATGTTATTTTCTCCATAATATTTTTCTTGCTCCCTCGGAGCAAACGCAGTATTCTTGAATCAACGGAGGACATATGAACAATCTTAAGTATGGTATTATCGTAGGAATTCAACATGTTGAATATGATACGCCAGTTGAGAAGAATGAAGCTCGACGGAGAGTCGGAAGCTGGGTATTGGTGGTTTCCAACGGCACGTATTATAGGTATGCGGTATTGACAGGGAAGGGTCAAAATTTTTCTTTAGGAGAACATGCCACATTCACTGTCAAAGCCGAAGCTACGTCTGCCGTTTGTGCCAGCATTGATACGCTAAGCACGGAAGCTGTAATGGTGGCCAGTAAGGTGTATTCCTCAAGCAAGGGAGAATAATATGACGAACCTACCTACCTTAGAATTCAAATGTAAGGTGCCCTTCGGCATAGATGACTTGCGCTGGGAGTATAGAGGTATACCCTTTAGACAGCATAGCAAGTATGAGTGGGAAGTGTGGTACCAAGACAATCGCCGAAGCTCTGGACATTGTATTCTAGTATTCAAAACCTACAGCGAAGTGTTGGCATCTATAGATGCTCGTTTTAAACAATTCCCTCCTGAATTTCCACTTGAATAAGATTTTTTGTTCGCTCCGGCCAGCCCGCTTTCGGTTCAATTGAGCTGAGGGCGGGCTTTGGTGCGTTAAGAGGTGCGTATGTCCAAACTGAAGTTATGGAGCCTGCGCTATAGGCTCGACTTACGTCTGCGTGAACTGGAAGCCTTGGGAGAATACAGTGGCTGGACGTGGGCTGTGCTGTACAAAGTAAGCGTGGCCCTAGACGAATACGAACCGTTCCACTAAGCGGCTATAAAGCGCTATAGAGCGTTGCAACCAGCGAAGCATAGTGCGGCATAGGTTAACCTGCGTCGAGCGCTGCCAGCTATATCAGAACGCCTAATATGGGCATTCTACGGGAGAACTGCGGGCTATAGTCCCCTGCAACCTACAGGCAGCCTGTTAAGGCCTATAGGTATACCTATGCTTATAACTAAGGGTACAGCTATATCCTAAACTATACCCATAATTATATTATTACCCTACTGAAAGGGAATTATTCTGTACATTATTTTTCACTAGTGAAAGGGAAACAAACTGAAAGGCATTTTGTCTGAAAAAGAAAATTTATTTTGTACTTGACAACATTTTTCTTGACAAATGCATTTTAGTATGATACAATCAAAGCGTATTAAGAGAATAACTCAGTAACTAACTCCAAAAAACAGTAATTAGCTTACCACAACTTACTTTTATAGTCAATTAGCTACAAAAAATAGGAATAAGTTACTAATTATTAGTAGTTAAGGGTATGTGAGAGAGAATATACTGAATTATTACCCTAAAATACCACTAAAAAACTACTACTATAAATAATAATATTAACTACTTAGCTTATTACTCCTAACCTATTATTACTACTTATATAAATAAGATAATACTTAATAGGTATTATATTTGCATAGGTTATTTTAGTTAGTATGATGTATTGCAATAGCTGTGCCGGCAACTTTAACCTAGTCCCCTACGCTTAGCCAAAATAAAACGTATAAGAAGAATATGAACGCTAAGAATACTACCATAAGTTTACCTACTTTAAAGTATTCCATAGAATATTATAGGCTTCAATAGCTTCGTCAATTTCCTTAATAGCTATAGCTTTGAGTATGCGGCGAGGGTATTCTAGCTCAAAGCGTTTAATCCAAGCCTCAACGTGAGCTTTGTCGCCTACGCCTAATACTGTTAGGCTAGGGTTAGTTAACTTAGCTTTTATATCCTGCCTGAACGGAATACTAACTATGGCGTACATACTTGGTTCCTATTGTTTTTTAGTAATATTACTGCCAAACCAGTTATACCGCAACTTTGTTTTGGTTGAATCCGCTATATACCCGAATTGTACCATACCAGCATTCCACTTATTAACTACTTCTTTACAACCAAAGCATAGCCTATTTTGAATTCCCTCTGAAGGGAATAACTTGTCGCACCGTAGACATTTCCTATTAACGTATTTAGGTTTGTTTTTCATACTCATTAGTTAGTTGCAATAGGTATTCCAATTAACTCGCAGGCTCGTTAATTGTGTTTATTCGTATAACTTTTATACTAATCTTATATTTGTAAGCTTAATTTATTAGTGTATACATAACAAATTCAACTAATTGTAACTTTATTGGATATTTATTGGTCGGTGTTAGGTTTTTGGTGCGGCGGTTAACAATTGAATTGCACGGCGCAGCCTAATTAGGTTTGGCCAAACGTTTGCAACTATTAAATTTCAAGTAAACTGAATAGGAGTATATAGAATGAATACTAATAACGCTGTCGCAACTGTTACTACAATCGATTCTAACCCGCCTAAACGGGTTTATACTCGCACGCCTGCAGTCGTTAGAGCTAAGAGCCTAGCTGACGCTATTAACGAGCGCACAGAGCGGTTCCTAGACAAGCAAGCCGAAGAAGTAGCTTTGTTGATTTATACTTTGGAGAATATTCACGGAGACGAAGCTACAGTTAACGTTGAGCTTAGTAAACTATTGAAATAAATAGGTTTTATTATGAAACACGTAGTATTTATGACTTTCGTAGGGTTATTTATACTAGCCTATATGAAAGTTGAACCAATGGTGTTAATAGGTTGGGCCAGTGGCACTATTTGCCTAGGCTTAGCGATAGGATTGTTATATGAGTGAATTTAGAGCTACTACTTTCAATCTATTGTTAACTTACTTGATTTTGTTAGTAGTTGTAATACTTTACAATATTTAGGTGAATTATGTTTTTAACTTTACTTACCCTAATACTTACGTTAGCAAATACTTTTGCATTATAGTGATCGTCAATTATGTAGAAAACAGCACAAAATAAACATAATTCCTTAACAATTAACTAGTAAAGTGAGTATATGAAATACAAAAACTTATTTAATTGGTTTAAGGCTAAGTACTTAACTTTATACTCTGTAGCTTTTATTAGGTTTAATAGGGTATTTATTTTTGCTATTCAAAAGGAATATCCTTTTATTTTTGTGGCGATTATTAAATTAGGCCAAGCCAAGTTAGTTGAATCTAACTACGAAGGAATATGCCCGGTTTGCCACGAGCACACTACTGCGGGGAATTCTTGTTGCGGCGCAGGCGCCTACGTTGACGGCGGGTTAGTTAGCGATGAAGAGGCTATTGACGAGCAGAATAATCCTAGAATCTGCGTGAATCTACT
>Ga0335069_10001291_pt1 | contig 40472 bp, 30 predicted proteins | sample Lox_Sample_11_FD_206714 | JGI IMG/M metagenome (GOLD analysis project Ga0335069, IMG submission 206714) | Soil microbial communities from Loxahatchee National Wildlife Refuge, Florida, United States - Lox_Sample_1.1 | ecosystem: Environmental > Terrestrial > Soil > Wetlands | place: USA...
TCTACGGCCTGCTGGCCGAATTCGATACTCCCGGCGACTTGATTCGCGCCGCGCGTCAGGCGCGTGAGGACGGATGGCGCCGCCTGGACTGCTACACGCCCTATCCCGTCGAGGAAGCGGCTGAAGCAGTCGGCTTCCATCGCAACAAGGTGCCGCTCGTCACGCTCATCGGCGGCCTGATGGGCCTCGCCGCGATGTTCTCGTTCGAAACGTGGGTCTCAACCGTCGCCTATCCGCTCAATATCGCTGGGCGTCCAACGTACTCCTGGCCGGCCTTCGTCGTTCCGGCCTACGAGTGGACCATCCTCTGGGCCGGTTTATCGGCCGCCTTCGGCATGCTTGCCCTTTGCAAGCTTCCTTCGCTCTATCACCCGCTCTTCAATGCGCCGAACTTTCGCAATGGAGCCACGGTGGACAAGTTCTTCCTCTGTCTCGAAGCGCTCGACCCCAAGTTCGATCTCGCCGAATCGCGCAAATACCTTGAGGCATTCGCGCCGAATTCCGTCGTGGAGGTGGAGTACTGATGCGCCTCTACGTCAGGGAACAGGGAACAGGGATCAGGGAACAGGGAATAGGGATCGGGGAACAGGGCATCGCTCCTGCGACGACCGTGTGCCCGATCCTTGCGACAGCTTTTCGCCGCAAGGGCGGGGTCGCAGGTCGATCGACCGTCCTACTCGCGTCGGCGCTGCTCCTCCTGGCTGCCGGTTGCCGCCAGGACATGCACAACCAGCCCAAGCTGATTTCGCAACGCGGCTCGGAATTATTCGCCGACCATCGCGGCGCGCGTCCGCAGGTGCTCAACACGGTGGCCCGCGGCCAGCTCGATGAGAACAGCTACTTCAATACCGGCGTGGTGCAGGGCGCCAACGGTTACCGGGAAGAAAGAGACCAGTTGCCGTTTCCGGTCACCATGGAAGTGCTCAAGCGGGGCCAGGAGCGGTTCAACATCTACTGCACCCCGTGCCACTCGCGCGTCGGTAACGGCCTGGGCGAGATCGTCTATCGCGGTTACAAGCCGGCCGGCAATCTGCATGACCAGGTTCGGCTTTCCCAGCCGCTCTCGCACTACTTCTACGTGATGACGCACGGCTACGGCGCCATGCCCGATTACGCCGCGCAGCTTACGCCGGCCGATCGGTGGGCCGTCGCGGCTTACATTCGAGCTCTCCAACTCAGCCAGGCAGCGACGGAGAAGGACGTTCCCTCGGGCGTGCAGGTGCAGGACCTGAAGCAGATCGCGGCGCAGAACAAGCTGCCGGAAAGCGATGCCGAGCCTTGGATGCTGCCGTCGACCTACGTGCAGGCGTATCCGCATCCGGCGGGCGAAGGCACGCCGGCCATGGCGCCCGCGAACCAGGCTGACCCGGCAATCAAGATTCCCGCAAGCAAACCGGCCCCTGCGGGTCAGAAGTAAGGATTCAGGACGACGAATGGCTCACGAGACTCACGGCTCAACACACGCCAAGACGCTTCCCGCTGATCTCAGCGCGCCGGGATTTGTGAATGCCTGGAAGATGCGTGCGCTCGCCACCTGCGGCGTCTTCCTTGTGCTAGGCCTGGTCTTCGCGTTGATCGGCTCGGCCAGCGGCGACACCTACGCATGGGAGCACGTGCTGCGCGCCTGGCTGCTGGGGCTGATGATCACCTTCGGTTTCGCCGTTGGCGGGCTGGCGCTGCTCATGGTGCAGTACTGCTCCGGCGGCAAGTGGGGCCTGCTGCTGCGCCGGCCGCTCGAGGCAATGAGCAAGACGCTCTGGTTGGTTTTCCTTTACTGGATCGTGATCGCCGTCGGCATGCAGAAGCTCTACATGTGGGCGAATTACGGCTTGGTTGAGCGAGCCGTGAAGCTTGGCCAGGTCGCCGATTCGCAGCTCGAGGCCATCAACCACGCGATCCGATACAAGCAGGGCATGCTGAACCCGGTCATGTTCATCACGGTGAGCGGCCTCTGCTTCACGATCTGGTGGCTTTACAGGTGGCGGCTCGATAAGCTCGCGCGGAAGCGCGACGCCGACACGATCGAGAACACGCCGTATTGGATCAAGAAGTTTGAGAACATCAGCGGGCCCGGCATCGTCGTCTACGCGCTCACCATGACCGCGGCGGCTATCTATTGGGTGATGTCGCTTGACGTGACCTGGTTCTCGTCGATCTACGGCCTTCTCTTCCTCGTGGGCCAGGGATACTCGGTGCTGGCGCTCTCCATCATCACCGCGATCTCGCTCTCGCGCGCCGAGCCGTTCAAAACAATTCTCCGCCAGACCGAGCAGCACGACCTGGGCAAGCTCGCCTTCGCCTTCGTGATGCTCAACATCTATCTCGCGTTCGGCCAGTTCCTCATCATCTGGTCGGGCAACCTGCCGGAAGAGATCAACTGGTACCTCGACCGCATCCGCGGCGACTGGGGCGTGATCATCACGCTCGATTTCATCTTCCACTGGGTGATCCCGTTTGGGATGCTGCTCTCGCGCGACATCAAGCGCAACAAGAAGCGGCTGGTTCGCGTCTGCCAGTGGATGATCTTCGCACGCATCTTCGATATGTTCTGGCTCATCGAGCCCAACTTCAGGGATGCGGCGCGGAACCTGCATTTCTCCTGGGGCATGCTTGAGTACTTCGCGGTCCCGGGAGCCATGATTTCGCTGTGGGTCGCCGTTTATTGCTGGAACCTGCAGTCACGCCCGCTGGTGCAGGTCAACGATCCTCATCTCGCCGAGATTCTGGAGCCCGAACATGCACACGCCTAAAGACAGCGACGATTTTCCCACCTCGCACGGCTCCGACGAGATCGATGCGTCGAAGGGCTTCGAGCAGAGCGATATCCGCGTCACCGGCATCGTGGTGTTTCTTACTGCGCTGGCCATCTTCGTCGTGGTCACCGGCGTTCTCTGCTACGGCATCGGGAAAGTCATCAACTCGCAGCTCAATAAGCAGGACGGTCCCAACAGCAAGTGGGCCAAGTCGGCCGATACCAGCATCCGCCAGCTTGGCAACCTGCCCAACAACCCGGAGCTGCAGAACAAGGTGGCTGAGCTGGCGCACGGTTTTCCCTCGCCCCGCGTGCAGACCGACGACGGCAACGAAGACACGGCGGAGCTTCACGCGCGCGAAGACCTGCTGCTGAACAACTACAGTTGGGCCGACCGCTCCAAGGGCAAAGTCCGCATTCCTGTCGAACGCGCGATGGAACTGATTGCACAGCGCGGGCTGCCCGTCGCGCCGGCCACGCAGCAGTCGCCTCTGATGGCAGGAGATCGACAACTGCAGGTCACCGAGCCGCTGACGAACGGATTCGCTCGCACCTCGTATGAGCAGGAGCAGGCAAGGGTTCGCGCCGAGGAAGAGGCAAGGCCGGAGAAATAGGGCGACGGGACTTCAGGACTAGGGACTGAGGGAATGAGGATCAGATGCAGTTTGCGGAAACAATCCGGAAGGCCAGTCTAGGCGCGGCGCTTCTTGCCGTATCCGCGGTCTCCGCGCAGTTTGCCTCGGCGCAGGTCTCCGGCTATGGAGACAAGGAGACCGGCCAGGCCAACGAGTCGCCGCAGCTGCTCAAGAAGGTCGGCATCACGCAGAACCTGAACACGCAGCTTCCGTTCGGCCTCACCTTCACTGACGATGCAGGCAAGCAGGTTCAGTTGGGCAGCTACTTCGGCAAGCGTCCGGCGATTCTCGCCCTCGTGTACTACCAGTGCCCGATGCTCTGCTCCGAAGAGCTGAACGGTCTCACCAGCGCGCTTGAGATGGTGAACTTCAAGCCCGGCGAGGATTTTGACGTCATCGTCGCCAGCATCGATCCCAGCGAAGGCACGGACCTCGCGGCTGCCAAGAAGCGCAGCTATCTGAAGCGCTATGGACACTCCGAGACGGCGGCGGGATGGCATTTCCTCACCGGCACGCAGCCCAACATCGATGCGCTCACGCAGGCCGTGGGATTCGGCTATGTCAAGATTCCCGGTCCCGATGGAAGGCTCACGCAATTCGCGCACGCCAGTTCGATCCAGATCGTCACGCCGGAGGGCAAGCTTGCGCAGTACTACATGGGCGTCGAGTATTCGCCCAAGGATCTGCGGCTCGGGCTCGTCGAAGCGTCCGCGCACCGGATCGGCTCGCCGGTCGACAACATTTTGACCTATTGCTATCACTATGACCCGGGCACAAACCGGCACTCGCTTATCGTGGCGCGGGTCGTACAACTTGGCGGCTTGGTGACGGTGATGTCGCTGGGGAGCTTCATGCTGGTGATGTTCCGGCGGGACTTCAAACAAGACCACCGGACCGCCAAGCCGGGGACGGGAACGAGGTTGAACGGATAGGGGAATGAGTCACATCAGCCCAGTACTGTGGCAGTTTTTCGTCAAATGGATGACGAACTTCGCGCTCTTTCCGCCGGAGGCCTCGACCATTGCGCCTCAGATGGATGCGCTCATCTTTTTCATGGTGCTCGTGAGTCTGATCGGCCTCACCATCGTCATCCTGCTGGTTACCAGTTTTTCGATCCTTTACCACAAGAAGCGTCATCCGGTTGCCGTGCAGATCGAAGGCTCCACGCTGCTTGAAGCAACCTGGACGATCATTCCCCTTGGCCTCTTCCTCATCATGTTTGTCTGGGGTTCGCTGATCTACTTCCGTGTGTACACACCGCCGGCGAACGCCATGAACATTTACGTCGTCGGCAAGCAATGGATGTGGAAGGCCGAGCATCCCGGCGGCCAGCATGAAATCAACTCGCTGCACATTCCCGTCGGCCGCCCGATCCAGCTCACGCTGATCTCGCAGGACGTCTTCCACAGCTTCTCGATTCCCGCATTCCGCGTAAAGCGCGAGGCCATCCCCGGCCGCTACACCTCGGTCTGGTTCCAGGCCACGACGCCGGGTACGTATCACCTGTTCTGCACGCAGTATTGCGGCACCAACCATTCGGCCATGATCGGCGACATCGTCGTGCTCTCGCTCGCGGACTACAAGAAGTGGCTCGCGCAGTCCACCAGCGGCGCATCGCTGGCGCAAAACGGCGAGCGCCTGTTTGCCAGCCTGAGCTGCAACGCATGCCACAACGACCGGCCCGATGCGCGAGGCCCGAACCTGGTCAACGTCTACGGTTCGAAGCTCGCACTGTCGTCGGGCGGCTCGGTAACCGCCGATGACGCCTACCTCCGCGAGGCCATCCTGAATCCATCGCAGCACATCACGCAGGGCTATTCGCCCATTATGCCCACCTACCAGGGCCAGATCAGCGAAGATGGCGTGATCGCGCTGGTCGAATACATCAAGAATCTCAACTCCAACTATCGCGTTGAACAGACGCTGAACACGACCGATCTGCTGCCGGAGGGTGAGGGCAAGGCAACCGGCGCCAAGCCTGCGCCGGCAGCGAAAGGGGCAGTCAATCCATGAGCAGCACAGTTGTCGCTCTTCCAGATCAGTCCACGGCGAGAATCCCCAAGGTCAATTACCTTTCCAAGGAGAATGGCCTGCTCAGCTGGCTCCTGACCGGAGACCACAAGCGGATCGCCATTCTGTACCTGATTTCGATCACGTTCTTCTTCTTTATCGGCGGAGCCATGGCAGGGCTGATTCGCCTTGAGCTTCTTACGCCGCAGAGCGACCTGATGGCCACCGACACCTATAACAAGGTGTTCACCATGCATGGAGTCATCATGGTGTTCCTGTTCCTGGTGCCGTCGGTGCCCGCCACCATCGGAAACTTCCTCATCCCGCTGATGGTCGGAGCCAAGGACCTCGCGCTGCCCAAGGTCAATTTGCTGAGCTGGTATCTCTACGTCTTTGCCGGCATCATGGTCCTCTACACGATGATCTCCGGCGGCGTCGACACCGGCTGGACGTTCACCACCCCGCTCTCGACGCACTACCTGAACACGCACGTTCTTTCCACCGGAATCGCCATCTTCATCGCCGGATTCAGCTCCATTTTCACCGGCCTCAACTTCATTGTCACGATCCACAAGATGCGCGCGCCGGGCATGACGTGGTTCCGGCTGCCGCTCTTCGTCTGGTCGCACTATGCGGCCAGCATTCTCATGGTGCTGGGCACGCCGGTGCTGGCAATTGCCATCGTGCTGGTCGCCCTGGAACGCGTCTTCGGCATCGGCGTCTTCGATCCCACCCGGGGCGGCGATCCTCTCCTCTTCCAACACCTTTTCTGGTTCTACTCGCACCCCGCCGTCTACATCATGATTCTGCCCGGCATGGGCGTGATCAGCGAAGTGGTCTCCACTTTCAGCCGCAAGCGCGTCTTCGGCTACACGGCCGTCGCGTTCTCGTCGGTCGCCATCGCGGTCTTCGGCTTCTTCGTCTGGGAACACCACATGTTCATCATGGGTGTCTCCAACTACTCCACGCTGGTCTTCTCCCTGCTCACCATGCTGGTCGCGGTGCCCTCGGCCATCAAGATCTTCAACTGGAGCTTCACCCTCTATCGAGGTTCGCTGACGTTTGAGACGCCGATGCTCTACGCCTTCGGTTTTATGGGCCTGTTCACCATCGGCGGGCTCACCGGCGTCTTCCTCGGCTCCACCGGCACCGACATCCACTTCACCGAGACCTACTTCATCGTGGCCCACTTCCACTTCGTCATGGTGGGCGGCATGCTCATGGCCTTTCTCGCCGGCGTGCACTTCTGGTGGCCCAAGATGACTGGCCGCATGTATCCGGAGAAGATCTCGCAGCTCGCCGCCGTGGTTACGTTTATCGGATTCAACTTCACGTTCTTCCCACAGTTCATCCTGGGCATGCTGGGCATGCCGCGGCGCTATGCGGCCTATCCGCCGGAGTTCCAGATCCTCAACGTCTTCTCCACCGCAGGCGCGTCGATCCTGGGCGTAGGCTACCTGCTGCCCATCCTCTACCTGACCTGGTCGCTCAAGTACGGCGAAATCGCCGGCAACAATCCGTGGCAGGCCACCGGCCTCGAGTGGCAGATCCAGTCGCCGCCTCTGACCGAAAACTTCCCCGAGATTCCTATCATGGATCACGAAGCCTACGACTACGAGTGGCTGGAGCGCCAGCAACAGAGGGAGGCCCAGAGTGTCGGATAGCCCGGCCATCGCCCAAGCGGCCGAACATCACGAGCATCCCCCGTACCAGCGGCACCACTTCGAGACGGTGGCCCAGCAGTTCGACGCCGCCAACTTCGCCATGTGGCTTTTCCTGCTCACCGAAATCATGTTCTTCGGCGGGCTCTTCATGGCCTATCTGCTTTACCGCAACTGGTACTTCCATGCCTTCGTCGCCGGCTCACACCAGTTGAGCCTGCTATGGGGCACGCTCAACACCACGGTCCTGATCACTTCAAGCTTCACCATGGCTATGGGCGTCTGGTGCGCCGAGATGCGCAAGAAGGGCGGCCTTGTCCTGTGCCTGGTCCTCACTTTTGTTCTCGGCCTCGTGTTCCTTGGCATTAAGACCATCGAATATACCGAGAAGATCGAGAAGCACCACGTTCCCGGCTTCCACTACAGCGTCAAGTCCTTCGTCGATCCGGCCAGCGACAAGGAAGCCACCGAGGCCCACGACAAACCGCTCGCGCCCGACATGGCGCAGAAGACCGAGGTCTACTTCTTCCTATACTTCGCCATGACCGGCATGCACGCGCTGCACATGATCATCGGCATCTGCATTCTGGGCTACATGATCTTCCGTGCGCAGGCCGGCGCCTACACGACCGGCCACGTGACGTTTGTCGAGAACTTCGGCCTGTACTGGCACTTCGTCGATATCATCTGGATCTTCCTGTTTCCGCTTCTCTATCTCATCGCAAGATTTCCGGCCTAAGGGGCGACATTCCCATGAACGACCATCCCGAGCATCAAGCGCACCACGAAGAAGAACACCACATCGTCAGTCCCAAGGTCTACCTGGCCATCGTCGCCGCGCTGCTGGTCGGCACGGGACTCACGGTCATCGCGGCGCAGATCGAAATGGGCGTCTTGAACCCGATTGTGGCGCTGGGCATCGCGGTCATCAAAGCAACACTCGTCGTGCTCTTTTTCATGCACGTCAAATACTCGACCAAACTTACCAAACTCACGGTCGGCGCGGGCCTCTTCACTTTTCTCGCGCTCATCGGCATGACGCTGGCGGACTACATCAGCCGCGCCTGGGGGCGCTGGTAGGCGGGCCGCCGTTCATAGTTCGCAGGGATGGGCTGCCAATCGGCAGCCCATGCTTATTGCAGGGCGACTGGCGCGAAGGTCTTCATTCTTGATAACCGGGGCGGCTCGCGTCCCGTCCAAACCATCGCACGAGCCGCAAGTGGCGGGGAGGGCTCGCATCCCCCTGATCCCCGTGTTACAAACCGCATAGACCGGCAGTCGTACGGAATCCCGCATCCGTTCCAAGTCAGAAATGCATCCGGAGGCGTCCCATGCAGTCATTGCTCTACGACCTGCGTTTCGCCTTGCGTCAGCTTCGCAAGACTCCCGGCATGGCGGCACTTGCCGTGCTCACACTGGCCCTGGGCGTAGGGGCCAACACGGCCATCTTCACCGTGATCGAGAGCGTGCTGCTCCGCCCGTTGCCCTATGCGAATTCGGGCCGCCTCGTCTATATTGCGCCCAGGGCCGACAAGCCGGGCTTCAGCGCCACTTCGTGGCTGAACTTCAGCGACATCCGTGCCGGATCGCGCCTGCTGGAAAACATCGCCGGCTATTCCGAAGACGTCAGCGTGCTCGAAATCGAGGGCGCATCGCTCAGCGTTGTCGCTCCGCGCGTCACGCCGAGCCTGTTCGTTATGCTCGGCACGCGGCCCATGCTCGGGCGTGTCTTCAGCGATGCCGAGGGCCTGGCCGGCGGTCCCGATGTCGTGCTTCTTTCTGAGTCTCTCTGGCGCAACTCCTTCCACGCGAATCCCAATACCGTCGGCCATGCGGTCAGAATCGGCGGAAAAGTCCGAACTGTCATCGGTGTCCTTCCTTCCGGGTTCCGTTTTCCTGAGGAGCTTGGCCCGGATATGGCCAAGGGCGTCTGGCTGCCGCTTCAGCCCACCGCGGAGATGCAGAAGGATCGCGGCTACAACTTCTTCAACATCGTTGCCGAGCTTCGCCCGGGTGTGACCCTTGAGCAGGCGCGGCGTGAACTGGACGCGGTTGCCGCCCACATCCCCAGGGAAGCAGACTCGGCTCCCATCGCATTCCGCATCGATCCTTACCACGATGTCCTCACCGGTCCGGTGCGGCCGGTTCTCTACGCGCTGCTCGGCGCCCTGGCTCTGGTTCTGCTCATCGCCTGTGCCAACGTATCGAACCTGCTCATCGCCCGCTGCCTCGGCCGCCGGCAGGAGTTCGCTGTGCGCGCGGCATTAGGCGCCGGCCGTGGGCGGCTGATCGCGCAGATGCTTGCCGAGGGACTGGTGCTCAGCCTGCTGGGATGCGCAGCCGGCGTTGCGCTGGCCAAGCTTGCGATGATCGCAATCCGCAAGCTGCCCGAAGACACGATCCCGCGCTCCGACTTGATTGCCATCCATTGGACCGTCTTGTTCATCCTTGGCGGCATCGCGATCCTCACCACGGTTCTTTCGTCGCTGCTCCCGGCGCTGATGGTGGCGCGCGCCAATCCGCAGCAGGCGCTGCAGGCCACTTCCCGCGGGACCGGCTCGCGCCAGGTGAGCGGAAGGCTCAGCGGCATGCTCGTGGCGGGCGAAGTTGCTCTCTCCACGCTGCTTCTGGTGGGTACCGGGCTGCTCTTCCACACGCTCTGGAACCTCGGACAGGTGCGGCTCGGCTTCGACGTCGGGCATGTGACCACATTTTCAGCCATGCCGGCCGATGCGGCGGGATTTTCCAACATGGCAGTATCGGAAGACACCGCGAACGCGCCGGCCTCAGTGGCCACGCTCACTTATGTGCCCCTGCTCGAAGCGATACGCCACGCGCCGGGCGTGCAGAGCGCCGCGCTCGCCACCGCTCCGCCGCTCGGCGGCATGGACCTGGGATCGAGCTTCGATATCGTCGGCCGCACATTCGCAGCGGGCGACAAGCCCCATGCCCGCGTCACCGCGATCAGCGCGGACTATGCGCGCACCCTCGGCACGCCGCTGGTACGCGGCCGCATGATCGCCGACAGCGACGCCGCGAATACGCCATTCGTCGTCGTGGTCAACGAAACACTGGCCCGGAAGTACTTCGCCGGCGCCGACCCCATCGGCAGGCAGATCGACCTCGGCGGCAAAGATACCGGAATGGTCAAGCCCTTCACCATCGCCGGCGTGCTCGCCGACCAGGTGGACCGCAGCGTGGGCGGCGAAGTTCAGCCCTTCATCATGATTCCGGCGCAGCAGGTTCCCACCACGTCGCTTTTCTATCAGGCGCTGCTGAAGACCGTGGTGACATTCATCGTCAAAACCAGAGGCGAGATCCCTGTCGCGCCCGCAATGCGCGCAATCTTCAGCAAGAACGCGCCCGGCTTTGCGCTCGACAACTTCCAGACCATGCAGCAAGCCGTGGACAACAACACCTTCGGCCAGCGCCTCGGCCTCTATCTTGTCGAATCGTTCGCCGCTCTTGCCGCCGTGATGGTCATCGCCGGCCTGTACGGCGTTCTTTCGCAACTGGTCAGCTACCGCCGTCGCGAGATCGGCGTGCGCATGGCGCTGGGCGCAACGAGGATGAGCGTGGCGCGCATGGTGCTTCGCCAGGGATCGGTCCTCATCGGCGCGGGTCTCGTCGTTGGTCTTGTGCTCGCATTGGCGACGGGCCGGCTCATCGAAGGCTTCCTCTACCAGGTCAAGCCGCTCGACGCCGCCACTTATTTCTCCGTCGTTCTTTTGCTGGCCGTGATTGGTTTGATGTCCGCCTTTCTCCCTGCGCGTAAAGCGGCCTCCATCGAGCCCATGCAGGCGCTCCGGGAAGAATAGGCCGCAGTTCGCATTCGCTCGCCGGCAGTTCATCACAGAAGTCCGCAGGTCTTCCTGACAAATTGCTATTCTTTGCAGGGTCCGCCAATGCGCGGACCTTTTTCCTTTGCCTCGGCGGCCGTATTGCGCGGTGGAGGTGTCGATGCGCGGATTCCTATTTGGATTCCTCTCGGGCATGATCGTGATCCCCATGGTTGGCGCAAGTGTCGCTCTCTCCGGGCGTCTTTCGGTTGACGCGAATGCCGCACCACCGCGCTGGGAAACTGCATTGGCGAGGCAATCGTTTGCCGCATCGGTCGCTCGCCAGGCGACCAAGCTGCAGAATCCGATTGCCCCGACCGGTGAGAATCTGCGAGCCGGAATGAAGATCTTTTTCGATGCCTGCTCCGGATGCCACGGCGACGGAAACAAGCCCAGCCAGTGGGGCACCTCGGACTTCTATCCGCGCGTTCCCCAATTCGCATCCGAGCCGCCAAATAAGCCCGACTGGCAACTGTTCTGGATTGTGAAGCACGGAGTGCGCTACTCGGGCATGGGTGGCGTGAGCGACGAGATGGCCGACGAGCGGGTCTGGAAGGTCGCCACTTTTCTGAGCCACATCAAAACTCTGCCGCCGGATGTGGAGGCCGAGTGGCGCGGACAGCTGCAGAAGAACTAAAGGTCCGGTTGAATTCTGCGGCCGGTTTGAGTCCGCTTAGGTGCCGCTATCCGTTGGGGCTCCATTCTCCCGAATCGATGAGAAGCATTTCTTCATCGGAATAATTGAGCAGAAACTTGCCGTGAATGCGAAGTCCCCTCGCAAGAGCAATCACGCTCAGCACGGATCTGGTTGTGTCGGGATCTTCAGTGCGCATCACTTGGGCGGCACCCAGGTCGGCAAGGTCTTGAATTGCGCGGAAGTAGCCGTCTGCGAGCCATTCGGGAATATCTGGATTTCTTTTCTCATTGCGCGCGAGCTCGATCACGGCGACAATCGCGAAGGCATTCCAACCACATGACATTTTCCCGCGTTGAATTCGAACTATGTGAGGAACCGATGCATAGGATGCTTCGCCAACGTCTTCCTGGTGGTGGAGCTCATTCCAGAGCCCTTCCCAGGTGGCCTTCTCATCCACGCCCGATTCTAGTTTTTCGAAAAGTGGCCGAGGGTCAAACGGCATTCTGTAACCGCCGTTGAGTTCTGACCATCGCTCATCGTCCAAGTTGAGCATCTGTAACTCCTCAAGGATTGGAGTGCGCAAACCCTGAGCGTGATTATGACGCCGTGCACACAAAGCTCGCCGCACCGGCTGAGCATGTCCTTGCAGTCGCAGTGCTGTAGGGCTGTCACCCATCAGCCGTTTCTCTGCTGCTAATTTGCGGAAACGGGAAGGATCCGGCTCGAGAGCTGCCCGCAGGCTTCATCGAACGCCAGCCGCAATCGATGAGCAATTCCGCGTTCGGACTCTCCCGATCCGGTGTGAGGAAGATGTTCGGCACGCGCCTCCGCTTTCGCCAGCGCATCGGCGGATTCCTCGATGCGGCTCTCGCTGAGGGCAAGCGCGCCCCGCGCCGTCCACAGGTTTTCGGTGAAATGAAAGGTTTTGTTCGACTCCATTCGGTTCCACCAGCTTCGCGCGCCCGCTGCATCCTGCCGAAGCACCGCATTCGCGAAGACAAACGCCGCGCACCATTCCACCGGCGGGTCGATGGACTGCTCTTTACAGGTGGCCTCGGCTTTCCCTATAGCAGCGATCGCTTCGGCAGTTCGTCCGGAGTCGAGGTAAAAAGAATAGGCGCACAGCCACAGAAACGCCTCGTCGCGGCCCCGGGCAATCGTTCCGGCGGCCTCCTCAAGGGTCGCGATGTCGTAGTCGCGCGGCCGCAGCGTGGTGACCGCGATCGAGGAGATGATGCCCAGAGCCCGATGGTATCGGGTCCACAATCCTCCGCAGAGAAGCTGATAGAGCTTCGCGCCATCCGAGTACATTGACTTGTTGCCGAAGGGAACCAGGTTGAGCAGGCCAACCAGAATCGTGATATCGGCGAACACTGCGAGCACGGTCCACTCGCCGGCCCACGGACGGCCCGGCGCGGCGCGAATGGCGGCGACTGCGGCCGCGCCGGCAAGCAGGCTGGCGATGGGGCCCCCGGCCACTTGAAGCGCTTTGCGGTTGCGGAAGTTCTCCATTGTGGTCGGGGCCACCATGGTCTGGCCGCCGAAGGCTACGAGTCCGGCGCGCCGGAAAATGAAGCGTGTTTTGCCATGCTGATACGACCAATAGAACGGTCCAACCACAAAGCCGATGACCTTCATGCGCAGCAAAGCTCCGGCGACGGCATGACCGGCCTCGTGAATTGCCAGCACCACGAGAATGGCGAACACCATCTGCGGAACAAAGAAGGGCGGCATGCCGCGCTGCAACCCATGGGCAAGTGCCCACAGCAGGAGGATTCGCACGCCACCGATCCCGCCGGCAGCGCCCGCGACCAGCACGAGTTTGTTGACAAGCGGGCTGGTGCCGTCCCCGGGGATTGGCCTTGAGGGACTCTTTCGCGCTACCTTGCGTCCACGAGCGGCCTCGGAGGCAAACACAGTCCCGGAGCCAATCCCAACAAGAATCGGAATCCATGCGGGGTTCAGCGGGCGCAGAGGGAAGGCTCGGAGGAGCATGAGACCGAAGACCGCGATCGCGAGACCGGCCGCCAGCCCCCAGTGGTTTCCCGATGCATGGTCGCGCAAAACGAACCACCACGCAGACGCGAACAGCGAGGCCAGACCAAGAGCTACTCCGGCAAGAACTGCGTTGTTGCCGGCTCCAGGAAGCGCATGGGCAGTGGCGATCGTGACATTTGTGGAGAGAAAGAGAATTGCCGCCACGAGGCAGGCGATAGCGGCGAGGAGGAAACACCAAGCGAAGACAATTCGAACCGTTCGCATTGAGCCTTGTACGGCGGCAGGAAGATCAGGTTAACTTCCGTTGCGTTTCACGTCAATCTCACCATAGTAATTGTGAGCTCATGAAAATGTATTGCCGGCTGCAAAGTTGTGCCGCCTTGCGGATTGCAGAATTGGAGAGGAGGCAAAGTCCGGAGTGACGGCAGGAAGCGACGACGGAAAGCTGCCCGGGGATCTGGCGCGAATTGCGGAGAGTCCGCGCGTCCTGGTACGCCGCGCCGGCGTTCCACTCAAGGGCGGCAAATGCGTCGTTTATTGGATGCAGCGCGCCATGCGCATCGTCGACAATCCGGCGCTCGATGTCGCCATCGAAGCGGCAAACGAGATGCGACTGCCAGTGGTCGTCTTCTTTGCGGTGATTCCGAGCTATCCCAACGCGAATCTCCGCCACTTTCACTTCCTGGCTCAGGGCCTGAGGGACGTCGAGCACGACGCAGCCGAACTTGGCGTCGGCTTCGTCGTTCGCCGCCATCCCGACAACTCGCTCGAAGCTTTTCTTGAAGAATCCGGCGCGGCGTTGCTCGTCGGCGATGAGAATCCCAGCCGCGAGCCCGAGCGGTGGCGCGCAGTCCTTTCCCGCCGGCTCAAACTGCCTTATTGGACCGTCGATGCCGATGTCGTCGTGCCTTCGCGCGTCTTCGGCAGGTCTTTTGCCCTGCTCCACCACTTTCGTCCGCGCCTCAAGGAGCAATTGCCCACGTTTCTGGTTCGCCCCCCGAAGTCTGCGCCGCAATTTCGTTGGACGCCTCGCCGCGATCTTAAGGGCATTTCACTGGAAGGAGACATCACGGCAGGGTTTACGAAACTCGACCGAACGGTGAAGCCCGTCGACTCGTTCACAGGCGGCACACGCTCCGCTCTCAAGCGCCTCGACGAGTTTGTCCGCGTCGGCCTGAAGAACTACGAGGAGTTGCGCAATCATCCCGAAGTGCGAGGCACGAGCCGCCTCTCGCCGTATCTGCACTTTGGCAACATCGGGCCCACGACCATTGCGCTTGCCGTGCAGGACGCAGCGAAGAACGGCCACGCGCCGCGAAGTGCTGCAGATAAGTTTCTCGACGAGCTGATCGGCTGGCGTGAGCTGGCGGTGTTGTTTGTCCGGCACGAACCGAACTACGACAACTGGGAATGTGCTGCGCCGTGGGCGCGCAAGACTCTCATCGAGCATGCCGGCGACGACCGCGTGCGCTACAGCCTCGAACAACTGGAGCGCGCGGAGACAGGCGACGACCTGTGGAATGCCGCGCAGCGCGAGATGGTTGAGACCGGCTGGATGCACAACTATATGCGCATGTACTGGGCGAAGAAGATCCTCGAGTGGGCGCCGGACCCGGCACGCGCATTCGAGTGGGCGGTGACGCTGAATGACCGCTACGAACTGGATGGGCGCGATCCCAACGGCTATGCGGGCATCGCCTGGGCCCTCGTCGGACGACACGACCGTCCGTGGTTCGAAAGGCCAGTCTTCGGGCTCGTCCGGCCGATGTCGGGCGCCTCGATGCGAAAGAAGTTCGATGCCGAAGCCTACCTCCGCCAGCAGGACCGGAGCGGCGTCGAGACTCTTTTTTAGAACCGGACAGTTACATCGGACCTCTATCGCCCGGGGTCAGAATCCCGAATTGGTCTATAATGAGCGCCAACCACAGATCCAGGTCTGCACGCTGCGCTTTGCGCAAGCCATCGGCCTTTCGCTCTGAACCCCCACTAAGAGGGGTGGGCCAAAGCCGGATTGCGAAGTCGTATGATCGTGCGAGCTCTGGTACCCACTCGAAACTGGGCAGCGAGCGGAATTCTAGTGCTGGCGATCTTTGGGTTCACGCCAGGACCGCTCTTGGCGCAGAGGTCGCGCACTCCCGGCTCATTCACCGCCAATCTCGAAGCGCCAGGCGCACACGCAGCGCCGGATCGCAGCGTGCCGCCGCGTGCAAAGCAGGCGCTGAAGTTCCTCGCTGAGCGTGGTCTCATGCCCGGCCACTCCGGAACCAGGAGCCCGGGCCGGACTCAATTCAATGTCGCGATTCCACGATCGGCCGGGACAGCGAAATGGCAGCCGGCCGGTCCTGCTGCCGTCAATTCGCAGGGCTTCGGCCTGGTAACCGGCCGTATCGCGGCGCTTGCGCTGGACCCTTCCGATCCGACCGGAAACAGGCTCTATGCGGGAACCACGGGCGGTGGGGTCTGGTTCTCGCAGGACTCAAGCGCGGCCAGTCCGGCCACGATTGAATTTGTTCCACTTACCGACAATCTTGCGGCCCTCGACGGCATCATCCCGGCCTCCATCAGCATTGGCGCGCTTACCGTGCAACCGGGTGGAACCGGCGTGATCCTGGCCGGCACGGGCGATCCCAACGACGCGCTCGATTCTTACTACGGCGGAGGTATTCTTCGCTCGACAGATTCCGGCAAGAGCTGGAGCCTGATCACCCGCTCGCTGGATGTTGCCGCGAGCGATGGACAGCCGTATCGGTTTGCCGGGGAAGCATTCGCGGGCTTTGCGTGGAGCACGGCAAACCCGGAGCTGGTAGTTGCGGCGGTCTCGCAAGCCTTTGAGAGCGAACTGGTGAATGCCGAATCGCCGCTGTCGAGCTACCAGGGCCTCTATTACTCCACCGACAGTGGGGCAACATGGAGGCTTGCCACCATCAATGACGGCGCCGGTTCAACTGTGCAAGGCCCCAGTGCGGTCTTTGCCAAACCGAATGGCAATGGCGCGGTCGCTGTCGTATGGAATCCGGTGCGAAAGCTGTTCATCGCCGCGGTGCGCTTTCACGGCTATTACCAGTCGGCAGACGGAGAGACATGGATCCGGATGGCCGCCCAACCCGGTTTGGGCCTGACAACCGCATTCTGTCCCACCAACCCGGGGTTCACGGGATCGCCCGACTGCCCCATATTTCGTGGATCGCTCGCCGTGAATCCGCAGACCGGCGACACCTTTGCGTGGACCGTCGACGAGAATAACCAGGACCAGGGACTGTGGCAGGACAAATGCACAATACGCGGCGGCAGCTGCAGCAACCAGACGATCGCGTTCGCGCAGCGGTGGAATACCGCGCCGCTGGAGGCCGACACGCTGCAGGGGCCGGCAACGATCGTCAACGGCGACTATGACCTTGTGCTTGCAGCCGTTCCCTTTGAGCAGGACACTCTGCTGCTGGCCGGCGATGACGACCTTTGGAAGTGCAGCCTGGCCGCCGGCTGCGTGTGGCGAAACACGACCCACGCGAACACCTGCATGAGCGCGAAAGTCGCCGCCTACCAGCATGCGATCGCATGGAACCCGGCGAATCCCCTGGAAGTCTTCATCGGCAACGACGGCGGGCTCTGGCGGTCGACCGATGCCGTGAACGAAGGAGGCCCCGCTTGCAGTGCGGACGACGCCGGGCACTACCAGAATCTCAATGGCGGACTCGGATCCCTTGCCGAGGTAATGAGCGTTGCGGTTGCCGGCGCCAGCCAATACACGATGATGGCCGGGCTGGGCGTGAGCGGGACAGCGGGTGTGAAATCCAATGCGCGCGTCGCGGATTGGCCCGAGATTGAGAACGGCGAGGGCGGTCCGACAGCGATCGATCCGATGAACAACCTGAGCTGGTACGTGAACAGCGAAGCCGGCGTCTCGATCCACCGCTGTAGTCAGACTGCCGGATGCACTCCGTCGGCTTTTGGAGTGAATCCGGTGGTGGACGACGCCGACGTCGATGGCGACGGCTTGGCCATGACCGCGCCGGCGCCGTTCCTCGTGGACCCGGCGGATCATACGAATCTGCTGATCGGTACATGCCGCGTGTGGCGCGGCCCGGCCAGCGGCGTGGGCTGGAGCACGAGCAATGCTGTGAGTCCGATTCTCGACGGCAATCAAGACAGCGTCTCCTGCCAGGGAGATCCCCTGATCCGCTCGATAGCCGCACTCCAGACCCCCGACGGCGAGGCGATTTATGTGGGAATGTACGGCCCGCTCGATGGCGGCTCGACGCTGGCAGGGCACATTTTCGGCGCGAAGATCAAACCGGCGGGCAACTCGGCCCCCCTGTGGCAGGACTTGACGCTGAATCCGGTGGCCAATGACGCGCAGCCCTTGAACCTGTTTGGATACGACATCTCGAGCATCTTCATCGATCCGCATGATTCAACCGGAAACACGGTGTACGTCACCGTGCAAGGCTTCTTCAGCCGATCGGCGCCGTTCGATCCGGTCGCTCGTTCGACCGACGGCGGAGTGCACTGGCAGGACATCACGGCCAACCTTCCTCCCGTGCCGGTCAGCAGTCTGGTGGTCGATCCGGAGGACGCCAACACGGTGTACGTCGCAACGGACAATGGAGTCTTTTCGACGAGGCAGGTTGCCAATTGCGCAACCCCCGCGAGCAGTTGCTGGACAGCATTCGGATCAGGGCTCCCGCAGTCGCCGGTGGTTGCATTGGCTTTGCCGCCGATCGGGTCAAGCATTCGCGTGCTGACGGCTGGAACCTATGGACGCGGAATCTGGCAGAATCCGCTGTGGACCGCTGGGATTCAGTTGACCACCGCAACCGTGAAGCCATCGTCGCTGAACTTTGCGGCCCAACCGTACGGCACCACCAGCGCCGCCCAAGCGATCAGGCTCACGAACTCGGGAACCATTGCGTTGACTCCCACTATCGTGATGAACGGCGACTTCCTCGAAACAGACAATTGCCAGACTGCAGCGGTCAACGCAGGCGCGGAGTGCACGATTCAGGTAAAGTTTGCCCCGACTGCGACGGGCGCGCGCCCGGGAACGATGACGATCGAGGCCAATGTCCCGGGCGGGCAGATTCTAATTCCATTGAGCGGGACCGGCACCGCGGGCAGTGCATTCAGCCTGATGCCAACCGCGGTTGACTTCGGTCAGGTTCCCGTTGGCAGCTCGAGTGCTCCATATGAGGTGACGGCAAACAACAACGGGCAGGCGGCAGTCACTGTTTCTGCAGCCGGCGCTACTCTGCCGTTCGCGATCGACAGCAACGCCTGCGGAGGCTCGATTCCCGCCAAATCGGCGTGTCAAATCCGAATCGTATTTTCACCCAAAGCTCCCGGCGCCGCGCACGGAACGTTCACAATTGCCGACAGCGCAGGAACGCAAACCGTTCAGCTCATCGGCGAAGGCGCCGCCAAGGCTAGCGATACGCTTTCGGCTACCTCGCTCACGCTGCCGGCGACGATCCTCGGACAGTTGTCGGCTGCACAGAGTGTGGTGGTGACCAATGGCGGCGATCTCCCGCTCACGTCGATCGCCACGAAGGTCAACGGACCTTTCCAGGCGGGGGGCAACTGCGGCGCGATTCTTCCCGGGCACTCGAGCTGCGCCATTGGCGTGAAATTCGCTCCGACCGCCGCCGGCCGCCAGACGGGAACACTCACCATCAGCGACGTGTTGCGAACGCAAACCGTGCAGCTTGCGGGAGTCGGAGAGGAGGCACCGAAATTCACTCTGTCGCCGACGCAGCTCAGTTTCACGCCGGAGCCGGTCGGAAAGGCAAGCGCACCCATGGCGCTCTCCATAACGAACTCCGGCGGAGCGCCGATGACCAACGTGGCCTTCCATACCTCGGGAAACGCGCCGTCAAGTTTTCTCGTCAGTTCCACCACCTGCGGAGCGCTCCTGAACGCCGGATCGAGTTGCATGGCGCAGGTAAAGTTCATTCCCGCCGAGACGGGTGGAAATGCCGCGGCCTTGACTGTTTCGTCGTCGACGATTGGAGCGTACGCGGCTTCGCTTCCGCTGAGCGGAATCGGGTTGCCTCCTCCGGAACTCGCCGTTTCGCCGCCGTCGATTTCCTTCGGAGACGTGGCCGTAGCAGGGCGCAGCACGGTCAGAACGGTGACGATCGCAAACTCCGGCGGCGCCCCGATGAACGATATGCGGTTGGCGATCCGCGGCAATTTCACATTCTCGACCGGGTCCTGCACCGCAGAGCTGGCCGTAGGCAGAAAGTGCGCGGTGCAAGTCACCTTTGCCCCGGCGGCGGCCGGCGTTTTGCAGGGGCAGCTCGCGATATCGAGCGCGTCGGGTTCCGCGACGCCGGCGACCGTGAGTCTCTCGGGTTCGGGAATCGGGCCGGCAACCGTTGTGACGAGCAGCAGCAACCTGGATTTTGGCGAAGTGCCGGCGGGGCAGACGAGCGCGCCCCGGCAACTGACGGTCACGGATTCGGGGACAGGCGGGCTCAACGGAATGGCGCTCGCCATTCGCGGAGCGTTTGCACTCCGGCAGAACCGATGCGCCAGCGCCCTGGCGCCGGAAAAGAGTTGCTCAACCATGGTTGTGTTCTTGCCCAAAGCATCCGGAGCGCAGACCGGAACGCTCACGGTCTCAAGCACAACGAAGTGGGCCAGCCCCGCAGTGGTTTCGCTCTCCGGAACCGGCATCGCCGAACCGTTGCTTGCCGCCAGCGCGCCGAGCCTTGCTTTCGGCAGCGTGCCGATCGGAAACAGGAGCATCCCGCTGAGTTTAAAGGTGAGCAATCCGGGTACGGGTGCTGTCGAAGGGCTCACGATTCAGCCTTCGGGTGACTTTGCGCTGGCCAAGAATGGATGCGGGAAAACCCTTCCGGTCTCCGGTGTATGCACAACTACGGTTGTGTTTTCGCCGGCCGAATCGGGAAACCGCACGGGATCGCTCATCATTTCCGGGACCTCTCCGGGCTTGAAGAGCGTAACCGTGCGCTTGACGGGCACGGGTCTCGCACCAGGTTCGCTGGCCCCCAATGTCTCGAACCTGGTCTTCGGGAACGAAACCGTCGGTCGAAGCACGCAGCCGCAACTTGCCACGATCACCAACACCTCCGCGGGAACGGCCAGCGGACTTGCATTCAAAGCCACGGGCGATTTCGCCATCCAGGACAACACGTGCGGAGCCACACTGGGCGGCGGCGCAAGCTGCACCATGGATGTCGTTTTTGCGCCCAAGTCTTCCACTCTGCGCACGGGAACGCTCACCGCCGGCAGCACGACCACCGGAGTCGGTTCGGCGACGATCGCGCTTTCGGGAACCGGCATTCCTGCCGCCTACATCACGGCGGCTCCGGCGCGGCTCGTGTTTTCCCTCACAACCGTTGGATCGCCGAGCGCACCGATGGCGGTAACGCTCAGCAATCCCGGAATTGCGGAGACTGACGGGTTGAAAGCCGCCGCGATGGGCGATTTCAGCGCCACTCTTTGCGCAACAAAGCTGCCTGCTGGAGGAAACTGCAGGATGGGGGTGGTCTTCAAGCCAACTGGAGTGGGTGTGCGGGCCGGGCAACTGACGCTCTCCACGGCGGCCGCCAACGCCGCGCCGGTCGCCATATCTCTCGTGGGCACAGGAGCCGCGCCGCCATTCATCACTGCGAATCCACCGCTCTTGAACTTCCCCGGAACGACGCCGGGACAGACCAGCCCGGCCCAGGCAGTTGTCGTCACGAACTCGGGCGACGCGGCGCTCAACACGCCTGGACTCGCGATCTCCGGCGATTTTCACATCGCGGCAAATCGCTGCACCGCCGCGCTGCCGGCGGGCGGCAAATGCAGAGTCGATATCGAATTTTCGCCCACAGCGATCGGCGGCCGGACAGGTACGCTGACATTTGCAAGCACCTCGAATGGAGTGCAGCCGGCGACCGTGAACCTGGCGGGCATCGGCCTGACGCCCGCGGTGATCGGCGTATCGCCGGCACAACTGACTTTTCCAACGGTCTTGACCGGGCAATCGAGCACGCCGCAAACAGTCACCGTCAGCAACGCTGGGGCCTCGGCGATCGCCGCGCTGAAACTTGGCGTGAGTCAGCAGTTCGCCCTCACGGCAAACACCTGCAAGGCCTCGCTGGCCGTTGGCGCCAAATGCACCGTCGAAGTCTACTTCAAACCGGTCGCTGAAGGTCCAGTGACGGGCGGATTGACCGTGACGTCGCCATCCGCGGCGGTCCCGGCGAACGTGGCGCTGTCCGGCGCCGGAGGTGCGCCGGCTGCCCTCGTTTTGCAGCCTGGAGTCTTGAACTTTCCCACCACCGGAGTGGGGATCGCCAGTTCTCCCCTAACCGTGACCGTCACGAACCAAAGCAGTGCCGGCAGCCTGACAGGACTGGAGTTGAAGATCGGCAGCGGATTTCGCCTGGTGAACAACCGGTGCACCTCGGCGCTGGGCCCATCGGCCAGTTGCACGACAGGAATCGAATTCAACCCGACCAGCGCCGGACTCCAGCAGGCGACTCTGGATGTTACGACGCAAGCCGGCGCAAGCGGCCGGGCCACCCTGCAGGGCACAGGCTTCGACTTCACGGTGACGCTGAATGGGGCGGACAGCCTGACCGTCGCGTCCGGACAGACGGCAAGCTACACGCTGTCGATCGCGCCCCTGAATGGATCGGAAGGGACCTTCACATTCTCCTGTGGAACGCTGCCGGCAAATTCTCAGTGCATCTTCAACCCGGCGACAGAGAGCCTCGGCGCCGGTACGACAGGCACGGTGGCCGTACGGGTGGCGACCGGCCAGTCTTCGCCGGCGGCATCCGTGCCGGTCCGCTCTGAAGAGCATCTGAGCCGCGCATGGCTCATCGTTTTCGGCGCGGTCCTGGTACCCTTCGCCGCGCGAAGACGATCCCGAAACGTCACGCTCTTTCTGCTCTTCGCCATCTCGATCGCCGCTGTGACCAGCTGCGTTGGCGCCAGCGGCGGTTCATCCGGCGGACCGAGGCCCACTCAGCCCGGGGTTACGCCCCCGGCAACATATCTCATTCCCGTTTCCGTGCTCGCCGATGGCCTGGAGCACAAAGCAACCGTGACTCTGACCGTGGATTGAGGCAATGGCACAAACGGCTATACTCGAACTTCAAACAAAATGCTGCGATCGTTGGATCGCGAGCGAAGCCGAACACGGAGAGCAGCAAGGCATGACCGCCAGAGTCACGGTTGAAGATGTCGGCCGAGTGGCCGAGTTGGCGAACCTGGAACTAACTCCCGACGAGTCCGCCCAGATGCTCAAGGATCTGAATGCCATCCTTGATTACGTGGCCGAGTTGAAAGACCTGGACACCTCAGGAGTATCGGCGCTGGCCCAGGTGAGCGATCTGAGTGGCGCCGAAGCCGGGAGCGTTCTGCGTCCGGACGTTCTGCTGCCATGCCTCGACCGGGCCACAGTGATGCATCAGGCGCCGGAGACGGATGGAGCATTCTTCAAAGTGCCGAAAGTGATCGAACGCTAGGGAGACAGAGTTGGCCGGTGCCACCAAATCGTTTGTTGAAAGGCCGCGGAGCCTGCGCGTTCTACGCGAAGAAATTGCCGGCGGCAAAACCAGGGCGGCCGACCTGGCGGCTGCATACTACGACCGCATTGAAGCTGTAAATCCGCACCTCAACGTTTATCTGAGCCTTACCAAAGAGCGGGCGCTGGAGCAGGCAGCGCGAGTCGACATCCTCGCCGCGAAGGGAGATCCCTTGCCGCCACTGGCGGGGATCCCCGTCGGCATCAAGGACGTTCTCGTCGTTCGCGGGGCGGCCGCTACGGCGGGATCGAAGATTCTCGAGGGCTATTGTCCGCCTTACGACGCAACGGTCGTGACAAAGCTCGACGCAGCCGGCGCCGTGCTTCTCGGCAAGATCAATTGCGACGAGTTCGCCATGGGTTCTTCGAACGAGAATTCGGCCTACGGTCCGGTGCGCAATCCGGTCGATACAGAGCGCGTGCCCGGCGGCTCCAGCGGCGGAGCGGCCGCTGCCGTCGCCGCCAACCTTGCCGTTGCCACACTAGGGTCCGACACCGGCGGTTCGATTCGCCAGCCGGCGAGTTTCTGCGGAGTGGTCGGGGTTCTCCCGACGTATGGCCGCGTCTCGCGCTACGGACTCATCGCCTTCGCCTCGTCGCTCGACCGTGTCGGTCCCTTTGCCGCGAACGTGCGGGACGCCGCGACCATGCTAACGGTCATCGCCGGCCACGATGCCAAGGATGCGACAAGCTCGCCGATGCCGGTGCCGGACTACGCAGCGGAGAGCGATCAAGGCGTGGACCGCCTGCGCATCGGCGTTCCGGGTGAGTATTTCGGCGAAGGCCTGGACCCCGAGGTGCGCGCCGCCGTCGAGAGCGGCATGGCCGCACTCGAACGCGCCGGCTGCACGGTCAAGCCGGTCAAGCTTCCGCATACGAAGTTTGCCGTTCCGGCGTATTACCTCGTCGCCACGGCCGAGGCCAGCGCGAACCTGGCCCGCTTCGATGGCGTTCGCTATGGCTATCGCTCGAAGTCGCCGGAGAATCTGTCGTCGATGTACCGCCACTCGCGCGACGAGGGCTTTGGCGCCGAGGTCAAGCGCCGGATTCTGCTGGGAACCTATGCCCTCTCGGCGGGCTACTACGATGCGTATTACCTGAAGGCGCAGAAGGTACGCCGACTGCTGGCGGAGGAGTTTCTTCGCGCGTTTGCCGAAGTCGATGCGATCGTGACCCCGACGGCTCCGACACCGGCATTCAAGTTGGGCGAGAAGACGGGCGATCCGCTGGCCATGTATCTGGCGGACATCTACACGGTGACGGCAAGCCTGGCCGGCATCTGCGGCGTGACAGTGCCGTGCGGCAAGACGTCAACGGGCCTGCCGGTGGGCATGCAGGTGCTGGCCAGCCACTTCCACGAAGGCACGGCGTTCCGCGTGGCTCGGGCGGTGGAAGCGGCGGGATAGGATTCACGTGAGACCGCACGCAAGTGGAACCTCGCGTCCGAAGTTGTTGAAGCAGTAGAGTTCGAACAGTCTCTTTGGCGCGGTTTGGCATTCGCGCCTTCTTCTCCCGAAAGATCTGCGCTGGCTCCAGGAGAAGGGAGCGAGCGAATGGGATTTCTTCGATTTTGGGCATGGGTGACCGCTGCCGCAGGGGTGCTCTCCATCGTGGCCGGCGCTCGCGTGTCCGCTGCGCCGCGCAAAACCCACACCGTCATCTTTGGCGTCTCAAAGAAAGTCCCCTATTCAAAGGCCGGCGACCCTGCCGGAGCCTTGCCCGGGGAATGTACATTGAAGATCCGCGCGCTCATCATCGACGCCTCGCTGAAAGAGTGGACGACCGGCGACGCGCACAACGTCACCGATCGCAGCTTCGTCGTCCGCCGGGCGCTCCGTCTGAACGACGAGTTGCCGCAGGACAGGTTCGGCGATAAGCCCGGAGATAGCCGTGAGAAGTGGGTGTGGCAGCGCGGCCCCTGGCTGCTGGTGGATCGCGTCGACGGGCATGTGACTCCCCTCAAACTGCCGGACTACGATCCGGCGGTGAGTCAGGCGAGCTGGTTCAGAGACTACGCGGCCTACTGCGGCGAGACGGCGAGCGGCAAGAGTCTCTACGCCGTGGTGGCGCAGGTTGCCGCCCGCAAGCCGGTGCTGGCCAAGAAGCTTGCTGCGATGAGCCACGAGAGGGATGGTCTGCCCGCCTGCGCCGCGCCGGAGTGGCAGCGTGACCCGCTGCGCGTGACCTTTCACCCCGCTGGCGCCGATCCCGTCGGCTTCGATATCGTCCCAGGGTCGGCGGTCCTTGTCGAAGACTCCGCAGACGAGGATCCGCCAGCTCCCGCAGCCCCGCAGACAAAGCCAAAATGACCATCCGCAGCCCGCGCCTGGCTCGCCTGGCGCGCCCCTTCGCTCCTTGACAGCAACAAGTCCGCACATTTCTTATCGTAGGCAGGCATTCTTTCGGTTTCAGGCTGGGGCTGGTCCGCCTCGGCAGGCGAGGAGCACGCGACCCATCGGTTTTCCTCGGCCTCCGCGGGGATGCCGTGTCGAACAGGAAGCGGACGGCAGTCGGGTCAAATCATGCGGCAGGCGCCTCTGAAGAGTTGCACTTGGAAGCGGGCGGCAGCCGGGATGAAATTGAAGCCTTGCCAGTACCCCGGCCGGGGTGGATCGTCGGCCCGGGCATTCCCGGAGACAAATCTATCGTTTCAGGCGCTCGGGCTGCGGCCCGCTTGCGACTGTGCCCCGGGCAGCCGGCCAATGGCGCGGCGGGGCGAGTAAAGGACGAGTGTGGCAGCAATGATTGCAGTGCTGGCGGCTGCGGCCGCCGGAGTGGGTGGCAGCAGCCTTCCCATGCTTTTGCCTCTATTGTTAATTCCCGTGCTCTATCTCATGGTCTTCAGGCCGCAGCAGAAGCGGCAAAAGGAATGGCAGTCGATGCTTTCCGCGCTGAAGACCGGCGACCGCGTCACTACCGCCGGCGGCATCCGCGGCGTGGTCCTCAACATCAAGGACGACACGATCGTGATTCGCGTGGCGCCGGACAACATTAAACTGGAAGTGGCCAAGAACGCGATCGCTTCCGTGACCACGCAGGAGTCCTCCTCGGGCTCGTAAACTCTTGGCCAGATCAGCGGAACAGTGAAGTGACACGATGAAGAAGAACAACCAGAAAATAGCCCTGATCATCGCCGTGCTGGTGTTTTTCATTTACGGCATCGTCGGGATCCCGTCCGGAGTCTCCGGCAAGGCCCTCGTCGAATCGCTCACCAAGCGGATCCATCTGGGTCTCGACTTGCAGGGCGGCGCGCACCTGATCCTCGAGGTGAAAGTCGTCGAGGCCCTGAACGCCGAAACGGATAACGCGGTGCAGGCCATTCAGCAGTCGCTGAAGGGTGTCGGGATGAATTCGGTCCAGGTCGTCAAGCCGAATCCGGCACAGCCGCAGACCATCCAGGTTTCCGGTTTCGGAACGGCTCAGGCCAGCACCGTCCGCAGCACGCTCGAAGACAAGTTCGCCAACCAGTACGACATCGTGGGCGGCGGCGGCGACAGCACGATCACACTCACCATGAAGCCGAGCGAGATCACCGCCCTGAACCAGAAGACCGTTCAGCAGGCGATCGAGGCCATCCGCGACCGCGTGGACACCCTGGGCGTGAGCGAGCCGGTCATCCAGCAGTACGGCCTGGGCGACAACCAGATCCTGGTTGAGCTGCCGGGTATCTCGGACCTCGACCAGGTCAAGCAAATCATCCAGGCCACGGCGCGTCTCGAGATTCACGCCGTTGTGGGCGGGCCCTATAACGACGAGGCGGCCGCGATCGCGGCACAGGGCGGGTCGATACCCGCCGACGACATGGTGGTGCACGGCTCGGGCAGCATGGTCACGGGCAACGATGCCGACAGCATCTACGTCGTGCAGCGCGTCTCCGTAGTAGCCGGCAGCGACTTCCGCGCTGCCGACCCGGGCACCGATCCCAATACCGGCCAGAGAATTGTCGACTTCACGCTGACCAACGCCGCGGGCGACAAGTTCTACGACTACACGAGCAAGAACGTCGGCCAGAGCATGGCTGTGATCATGGGCGGACACGTCCGCGAGGTGGCCCGGATCGATAGCGCCATCCGCGACCGCGGCTACATCCGCGGCAGCTTCACTCCGGAAGAAGTCACCATCCTCTCCAAGATGCTGCGCACCGGCGCTCTTCCCGCATCGCTCGAGTATCTCGAGGACCGCACCGTCGGCGCGTCGCTTGGCGCCGACTCGGTTCGCGAAGGCGTGACCGCGGCCGTCGTCGGCGTACTGGTGGTGATGATCTTCATGCTCATCTACTATCGGGGATCGGGCATCAACGCCGATCTGGCGCTGTTCCTCAACCTGGTGATTCTGCTCGGGTTCATGGGGTTCTCGGGTTCGACGCTCACGCTGCCGGGCATCGCCGGAGTGATCCTCACGATCGGCATGGGCGTCGACTCCAACGTGCTGATCTTCGAGCGGATTCGCGAAGAGATTCGCGCCGGCAAATCGGCGTCGGCCGCGGTCGATCAGGGATTTGCGCACGCCTGGATCACGATCGTGGATACACACGTGACCACCATCGTCTCGGCCGCCATCCTGTTCTTGTTTGGCACAGGGCCGGTGAAGGGATTCGCCGTCACGCTGACATTTGGTCTGTTGGCGAACCTGTTCACAGCGGTTTATGTCTCGCGGGTGATCTTCGATGCCCACTTGAACAAGCTGAAATCCGGCGAGATGGTTTCGATCTAAGAGAAGAACCAAGGTTCGAGGGCAAGGCATCATGGGCCGGCCCCCGGAAGGGACGAACTCAGTGGAATTATTCCGTGGCGTCACTATCGATTGGCTGGGGAAGAAGTGGTACTTCCTCGCCTTTTCGCTCATTTTCAGCGTCGCCGGTGTCATCTCGATGGCCTGGCACTGGACGCATCCGGTCGGCGGGGTACGCAGTCCCGTCCCGCTGGGCGTGGACTTCCGCGGGGGCACGCAGGTGCAGGTGCAGTTCCGCGATCAGCCGGACCTGGCGAAGATTCGCCAGGCTACGGTGGCGGCCGGCATTCGCGACGCCAGCATCGTAAACTACGGCCCGGTCGGCAACCGCGAGGTGCTGGTCAGCTTGCCCGAGCAACAGGTGGAGACCTCGCTCGACGCCGGCCGCCAGCAGATCCAGGACGCCCTGAAGGCCAGCTTCGGCACGTCGTTCTCCGTGCGCAATGTGCAGGTGGTGGGTCCCACCGTCGGCCGCCAGCTGCAGAAGAAAGCGGGACTTGCGACGCTCTACTCGCTGCTCGGAATGCTGGTTTACCTCTGGTTCCGCTTCCAGCTCATCTATGGCGTAGCGGCGGTGGTGGCCTGCTTCCACGACACCCTGATTACGGTGGGCTTCTTCGCGCTGACCAACCAGGAGATCAGCCTGACGGTGATCGCGGCGATTCTCACGCTGGTCGGCTACTCGATGAACGACACGATCGTGGTCTTCGACCGCATCCGGGAAAACCTTCGCTTGAGCCGCCGCGAAACGCTTCCAGACGTGGTCAACCGCAGCATCAACCAGACGCTGAGCCGGACCGTTCTGACGTCGGGTCTTACGTTTCTCACCGTGCTTTCGCTGTTCATCTTCGGCGGCCGCGTGCTGCACGGTTTTTCGTTCGCGCTGGTCATAGGCATTCTGATCGGCACGTATTCTTCGATCGCCATTGCGGCGCCAATGCTGGTGGCCTGGCAGAATTGGCGCGGAAGCCGCGGCAAACCGGCGGCTCTGCCGGCGGCAAAGCGCGCGCGCGTCTAGACGAGTGCTCCGCCAATCCGGGCGGTTTTTCGGGGCACCCTTTGCAAGCGCTGCGAAGTTCTGATATAGGTGGGATTCACTTCTGTGATACCTTTTGGACGCCGGGAACATTCGCGGTTCCGCCGGTGTCTAAATAAAGGTAAAACCAATCTCCGACTCGAGGCTGGCTATGTTTGAAGATTCCACATTCGAATCCGGGGGCAAGATCAAGACCAAGAGCGGCCGATGGATGATGTTTACCGGCATCATCAACGGTTCGATTCTTTTGCTGCTGATCGTGCTGCCGCTGATCTATCCCGAGGCACTGCCCAAGGCAGCCATGCTGACCTCGCTCACCGTGCCTCCACCGCCACCTCCTCCTCCGCCGCCACCACCTCCGCCTGAGGTTCACGTGGTTCATGTGCAGTCCGAAATGATGAACAATCAGCTCACGGCGCCGACCCGCATTCCGCACGACATCAAGATGGTGGCCGAGAAGGAAGCGCCGCCGTCGACGGGCTTCGGCGTGGCTGGTATGGAAGGCCTCGGTGGAGGCGGCGTACCCGGCGCATTCGCCAATATGGCCAACTCGGCCCCCAAGGTGCAGGCTGCCGCTCCGAAGAAGGTTGCCATCTCGGCCGGCGTGGCGCAAGGCATGCTTCTGCAGAAAACGATTCCGGTCTATCCGCCGATCGCCAAAGCGGCGCGGGTTTCCGGAACCGTGATCCTGCAGGCGACCATTACCAAGCAGGGGACTATCGAGAACCTGAAGGTTGTCGGAGGCCCGGCGATGCTGCAGCAGTCGGCGATCGACGCGGTGAAGACCTGGCGGTACCGGCCTTACTTGTTGAACAACGAGCCGGTCGAGGTGGAAACCACAATCAACGTGGTATTCACCCTCGGCGGCGGATAAACAAAACTTCGCCCCCTCCCGGTTTCGGGTGGGGGCTTTGCATTTCGGCCGGATGCGAGCCGCGCAGGCGGCGCATTCGATCGCGCTTGAGGATGTTCGCTTCGCCCAGGCAACCCGCGCAACTTCCTGCTCATTGGCCTGGAGCAACGGTGCTCGCGAATTTTAGAGCGAAACGCAACCTCCCGCAGCGCTGTACAATCAACGCCCGCCGTGGCGGGCCGCAATCCACAAGAAACTCCTTAGGAGGAACGATTCAGTGATTCTCGCTCAGCTCGCACATCTTGCTTCACACTCGGCCAGCAGCCTTGCATTCTTCCAGGAAGAGCAGACGGTCGGCTTCAGCCCAATGCAGCTTTGGGACCACATGGGATGGCCGGCACGGACCATCGCCATTATTCTCTTCATCGAGTCGATCTGGTCGCTGGCGGTAATGATCGATCGCTACCTCTACTTCTCCGCTGCCCGCAAGCAATCGCGCGAGTTCGCGCCCAAGGTCGCGGGCGCGCTGAAGGACAGCAAGCTCGAGGAAGCGATCAAGATCGCCGACCGCAACAAGAAGTCGCACCTGGCCGAGGTTGTGACCGCCGGTCTGCAGGAGTTCCGCGCCTCGTCCGGCCAGGCCACCGAGGCCAGCATCGAAAGCTCGGGCCGCGCCCTGGAGCGGGCCGAAGCCATCGTCCATGCCAAGCTGAAGAGAGGCCTTGCCGTTCTGGCCACCATCGGCGCCACGGCACCGTTCGTCGGACTGCTCGGCACCGTGATCGGAATCCTCAACGCGTTCCAACAGATCGCCACGCAGAAGACCTCCGGCATCGGCGCGGTGGCCGGCGGTATCTCCGAGGCTCTGGTGACCACGGCATTCGGTCTGCTGGTGGCCATCCCCGCCGTGATGGCGTTCAACTACTTCACCGGCCGCGTCGAGGCGTTTGATGTCGAGATGGACAACTCCTCGAGCGAGCTGATCGACTACTTCATCAAGCAGAGCGGCAAGCGGTAGCACGCCGTTCCAAGCATGAGCGAGCCTGGAGGGCGGGATGGCGAATGCGATTCCCGCCCACCGATTTCGACTCACGCCGCGCCCAGTTTTTCGAGCATTCCGGAATCGGGTGCGAAACTGAATTCAAACGCACGGAGCCCTCACAATGGGAATTGCAGTTCGTGACGTAAGTAAGGCCGTCAGCTCCGACATCAACGTGACCCCAATGGTGGACGTGATGCTGGTGCTGCTGATCATTTTCATGGTGATCACTCCCATGCTGCAGCAAAAGGTCGCCGTCGACATGGCCAAGGTGGACAACCCGGTCTCCATGCCGGATGCGGACAAGGAAGACGCGATCGTCGTTGCGGTCACTCGCGACGGCAGTGTGTTTCTGGGGCAGAACAGGGTCGCGGTCACCGAACTCGGCGGAAGGGTCCGCGATAAGCTGGCCGATACCCCGGGCAAAACGATCTTCATCCGGGCGGATGCGCGCGCGCAGTTCCGGGCCGTCGAAGATGCGATCGATGCGGTACGCACGGCCGGCGTGGAAGATGTGGGCCTGCTGACGCAGAAGCGCGAAGCCGGTGAGCGGGCAGGCGGTGAGTAGCGTAGTGCCGCGTTGGGAATCTAGGATTCGAAGCAGAATTGAGGGGATTTGACCTATGGGAATGGCAGTAGGCGGTGGAGGCGGGTACTCCTCCAACATCAACGTGACGCCGATGATCGACGTGCTGCTGGTGCTGTTGATCATCTTTATGGTCATTGTGCCGGTTACGCCCAAGGGCCTGGATGCGCTGGTTCCGCAGCCACCCAAGAACCCGCAGCAACAGCAACAGCCCAATGACCGCACCATTGTGGTGCAGGTTCTTTATCATGCCGGCCAGCCCCCGAGCTACAAGATCAATGAGACCGACGTGGACAAGCGCGACCTGCTGCCCAAGCTGCAGGACATCTATTCCAACCGCGCCGAGCGCGTCATGTTCGTGAAGGGCGACGACGATGTGAACTTCGCCTACGTCGCCGACGTGATCGATATCGGCAAGGCAGCGGGCGTGGATCACATCGGCCTTATGACGCCGAAGATCATGGCCGGACAGTAGAGTTAACGGCAGCGAGGCTTTTACCCGAATTGCACGAAAGGGGGAGCTGTGCCATGACGATGAGTTCCGCAAAGCCGGGCGCAATGAGTTCCGAGATCAACGTGACGCCGATGATCGACGTGCTCCTGGTTCTGCTGATTATCTTCATGGTCATCGTTCCCGCCGTTCCCAAGGGGGAATCCGCCCAGTTGCCCCGTCCGGCCAGGGGGAATACCGGCGAAGAAGACGCCGTGGTTCTGGAAGTCCTGAAAGCCAACGGCGGGGATGTGGGTTTCAGGGTCAATCAGCATGACGTTGCACGGCAGGATCTGCCCGCCCGTCTGGCTGAGATCTACGCCGATCGTGCCGAGCGCGTGCTGTTTGTGCGCGGCGACGACGAATTGAGTTTTACCCAGGTAGCGGAAGCAATCGACATCGGTCATGCGGCGGGTGTGGATCGCGTCGGCCTGATTACGCCCAGGGTCCAGAGCGGGCGTTAGGAGGCTGGAGCAACTTTGGCTCCGGCTCTACTGCGGGCGGCTACCCTGTTCGGAGGCAGTTCATCCGGGCGGGAAACAGGAGTACAATTTTTTCCGCCTGGTTTCGGCTTCTCGCGCCCGCAGCCAGTCGACAAGGTTCCAGGCGTGCAGACTCGAAGCGCGGCCTGAAGGAGAAGGAAAAGAACATGATTGGAACCGCACGGAATACGGCTCTAGCGGTTGCCTTGGCCGGCATGGTGCTCTCCATGAGCGGTTGCAGGCAACTTCAGGCCCGTGACCAGTTGAATAAGGGAGTGGAGGCCTACAAGAGCGCCAAGTATGAAGAGGCGATCGGCCACTTCCAGAAGGCCACCCAACTTGATCCGAGCCTGCCGATGGCAAAAAGCTACCTGGCTACTGCGCTTGCCCAGAACGTTGTGCCGGGACTGGATACACCGGAAAACATGAAGACCGCCCAGCAGGCGATCGACATTTTCAAGGATGTGCTCGCCAAACAGCCGGCCGATGTCAATAGCCTGAAGCAGATCGCCGGCATTTACTTCAGCGTCAAGAAGTACGACGAAGCCAAGGACTGGCAGAAGAAGGTTCTTGCCGCCGACCCAAAGGACGCTGAGGCGGCCTACACCGTCGGCGTGATCGACTGGACCCTGGCCCATCAAAACGCGCTCAAGCAATTGCTCGCCGTCAACATCAATGACGACGGCGAAGGCAACGTGAAGGCGCCGAAGAAGACGCTGCAGGCGCTGAGCGAGCAGAACGGCCCGCTCGTCGCGGAAGGCCTCCAGTACCTGAACCAGGCGATCGCAGACCGCGCCAATTACGACGATGCCATGACCTACCTCAACCTCATGTACCGGCGCAAGGCGGATGTGGATTACGCCAACCCAGCCGAGGTGAAGGCGGATGTCGCGGCGGCAAAGGACTGGACCGCGAAGGCCATGGGAACCCGCAAAGAGAACGAAGAGAAGAAGAACAAGGGACCGGGCGGAATCACAATGGACTCGAGCGGGAACCTGAAGTAAGCCTCACTCAGCAGCTGGAATCAACAAGGGCCTCCGCAATCGCGGGGGCCTTTGTGCGTGAACCGATTCTCAATGCGCGACCGGAACTTCCAGTCTGGCGGAGCGGCGCTGTGATATGAGCGGCGCGAGGCCCGCGGTGCGGTTTCTCTCGGGATTCGCAGCCAGGCAACGGCGTCTCGATTGGAACGGCACTGCTGTGCAGGGGCGGTTCGGCTTCCGCCCGTCCAATCCGAAGGACGGCTGCGCGCGACCCTATTGCGCGCCCTTCTTCAGAATCTGCTCCGCCAGGTAATTGCGCACCTGCGACTGACTGCGTACGATCTCGAAGAACGCGCTGCGCAGCAATTGCGCGTGTGCCGAGCGCAGTTGCTGGCGGATGAATTGCTGTACGTTGGGATCGTTGAGCCCGCGTTGCCCGGCCGCCTCGCGCGAGATCAGCTTGTAGATCGCGTATCCAACCGTGCGCCGGGATCCGGCTGTTCCCTGGGTGATGGGCAGGACCGGCGTGAACTGCCCGGGCTTCAGTTTACTGACGGCGTCGTAGACTTCGCTGTTTTCCCGCAATCCTGACTCGAAGACGAATCCCATATCGCCGCCATTCGATGCCGTATTTGGATCTTCGGAAAAGTTTTCCGCCAGCGTGGCAAAGTCGTCGCCGCTCTCCAGCTTGCTGTAGAGTGCCTGGATCTTTTTGCGCGCGTCGGCGTCGCTGGTAGCCTTGTTGTTCTGCAGGTTTGCGTTTGCCGCTTGCGCGGAGGGATTGGGAGTCACCACGATCTGAGCGATGTTGTAACGTGGCTCGATCAAGTTGAAGTCAGAGCGGTGCGCCGCGTAGTAGCTGTTGATCTCGGAGTCGGTGATATTGATCTTCGATTCGATTTCCTTGTTGAGCAGCTTGGCGCTGGTAAGGTTGCGGCGCAGTTCGCGCTTGTAGTCGTCGAGGGTGATGCCCATTTCCTTCAGGTGCTTGTCGAACTCTTCCTGCGTGTAGCGCGCCTTCACCTCGGTGAGTTTTGCGTTCACGTCCTCATCCGACGCGGCGAGATTGAGCTTGGCGGCCCGCTGCTGCAGGATCTCGTAGTCGATCATTTGATCGAGAATGTTGAGGCGAGCGATGTCGGCTTGCTCGGGCGAGGTTTGCTGCTGATTGTCGCCCAAGCTCGCCTTGTAGTTGCGTTCCAACTCCGAGCGCAGAATTTCCTTGCCATTCACGGTGGCGACCACATCGGAAGATGGAGTGCGATGGCAGCCGGCGGCTGCGAAAAGGAACAAACTGATTAGGATATGGGCTGCAGACCTGGATTGAGCCCTGCGCGATCTATCGGCGTACAAATCTAAGTCTCCTCCAGGGCTGGCGGAGCGCCCCAGCACTCCAGCATATATCCATTTGCCGGGGCGGCAATAGCTGTGCCGCCCTATTTCCTGCTTCCCGACGGCTGGGAGCTGGCGCCCCCGGAAGGCTGAGCATCTTTCGCGGGCGCGGCAGGCGGCGCTTCGCCGGCGGCGCGCAGGGCACGGTCAATCACCATCCACACCTGGTCTTCGGCCACCGCGCCATCGATGCGTTCTCCGTTGACGAACAGAGCCGGCGTCCCATTGACGCCGAGCGCCTCGGCTTCCTTTGTCGAGGCGAGAATCTGCGTTTCGTCCTGCTTGGCGATGCAGGCGCTCAGTTTTTCCTCGTCCAGCTTGCCCATCGTGGCTTCCTGCTTGGCGATGCGATCCAGCGCGGCATAGCTCTTCTGCAAGCTGCGATCCTCGCCGTTCACCTCCTGGCCGTGAGCATGCAGATAATCGACATAGGTCCAGTAGACGTCGGCGCTCTGCGCCGCCAGGCAGTTGGCGTCCACCGAGGCGCGCATGGCCCACGGGTGCATATCCACCAGGGGATCGTCCTTGTAGATGAAGCGGACCCTGTCCTTGTAGCGCTCGAGCGTGGAGGGGAATAGCGACTGGTGCATCCGCGCGCAGTAAGGACACTCGAGATCGTCGAAGTTGATCACCGTAACCTTGGCGGAAGGATTGCCGCGGATGGGCCGGCCTGTTACGTCGATGGAAAATGCGGGGTCTTTTTCGATATCGAACTTCTCGAGCCTGGCCAGCGTCTTGTTGTCCGTCGAGATAAGGAAGTCGACAACCGTCGACTTGGCTCCGCGCGAGAGCGTAACCGGCAAAGTGTCAAATCCGGGGATGTTGCTCGGCGTCCGCGTGCCCTGGGTCACGGCGTAGTCCTGAGGCACGCTGAACTGGGATCTCACCATCACTTCAATGCGGCGGTTCAGGGCGGGATCGGGAGCACTGGGCAGCGTGGGCTGCGCTTTGCAGCCTGCGGCGATGGCGAGCGCAACCAAACCGGCGAAAAATCGAGAACGTAGCAAGATAAACCTCTCAGACCAAGGATACCCCAACTGCAGCTCGTTCACGCCGGCGGCCCTGACGACAATGGCGGCCCTCGGGCCTCTTCACGCGGAAGGGCGCTGACATTTCATCCCTGGTCAGTACGGCGGGGGGAGGTTTGGATCGCGGAATACCGAATTGGCGCGGCGTATGTCTCCAACGGAGCCGAAGCTGGCCAGCGTAACGCTATAGAGATATTGCGTCTCGTCGCGCACCGAACCGAGCTGAAAGCGGCGATACCCGAAGCTTAAGCCGCAGCATCCGCGGTTATAGACCGCCTGGACGCCGGTGTACTGCAGCGCACTTTGTACATAGTCATACCCGGCGTTCATCGCCAGATTGAACCCCGCTGCAGTCGACTTACCGACATAGAGAAATGGCTGCACGAGCTGGCTCTTGGTGATCGACGCCATGCTTCCGTTCTCATCGACCGCATTGAGCAGAGAGTGCCCGATACCCACGGTCGTGCGTCCCCAGCCGTAGCCGGCGTAGAGGTTGTCCGCACCGAATCGGCCGGCTTTCGGGTCGTAGTCCAGATCCCACTGGACGCGGAGATTGTCGACAGCCTCAAGACGCACGCGTGAGATCACGGGCGAGAGGTTGCGCGGCGAAGTGAGGAATGAGACGCCGGTCAAATCGAGCGTGCTGTCGAACACATTGCGGCGATTGGGAATCAGCGCGCCGCCAAACCGGGAATCGATGAAGTATTTCTGCGCGATCTGCCAGCTGGCCCACTCGCGCGGCGGCGGCGGGCACATCCCCGCCGAAGGCGCATCGGCGTTGCAGGGTTGAGGAAGGGTGGGTTTCAAAAAGAAGCGCTGCGTCAATGAGTATCCGACCTCGTTTGTGTCGGTCGCGATGTCGGTTGTGTCGACAATCAGGACATTCCGTTCTCGCTTTCCGATCCCACCTACAAATCGGTAAGTGAGCTCCGGCTCGATCACATGCCGCAACTGACGGTTCCAGCGCCGGAGCGAAAAGTCCCGCTCGAGCGCCGGCGGCCGCAAATCGAGCGAGGCCTCAATGTCGCTGCGATTCAGCGACCCGTGACTCACAGCCGGCGTGTCTCCGTTGGCGCCGGTCAGGTCGGGCGTCTGGCTGCCGGAGTAGAACGTCTCGCGCAGGGCGGCTTCAGGAACAATCGACCATCCGTCGGCCGCGATCGGCAGCGAGATGTGGGGATAGATGTCGACGCGACCTACGTTGTGCGCGTGAAAGAATGGCTCGGAACGCCCCAGGTGGCTGATCGAAGAGGACAACTCCCAGTACGCGGGCGATCCCGCCAGCGGCCGGTCCAGAACGTCGTAGCGCACGCTGGGCAGATGCAGGATTCTCGCTTCATCGCCTTCCGTCGAGCTGGCGAAGGTCTGAAAACGGCCAAGTTCGATGGACGGCACAACCCCGTTGTGCTCATGGGTAAGCCCGATGTCGCTCGCTACGTTCGAGCTCACGGCCTGCGAATAGTTGTCGTTGAAGACAAGCCGGTAGACGTAGCTCGAAAGGTATTCGACTGTCCCGGCGGCACGCGTCTCCGCAGTGAAGTCCTTGCGGCCCATCGCAGCGACATCGACGCCGCCCTGGTTGACCAGCACGTTCACCGGCCCGGCAGGCCGGCTTGAAGGCTGAGGGGATCCTTCCGGCGCCGGATATTGCGGCTGTTCGACACCCCGGTCGATCAGGGCGTTCCAGCGTGCAGTGAAGTGGTCCAGGCCCGGGCCCTTGTAGCGGAAGTCGCCATTGGGAGCCCATCCGCGGTGCGAATAGTATTCGGTCCCGAAGACCATATCCATGCTTCGGTTAATGGCCCAGTAGACCTGCTCGCCCACGATGAATCCCTTGATGGACGAATTGCTGACAACGGGGATCAGGAGGCCCGTCTCACGGCCAGCCTCGTCGACCGGATGCCGCAGGTAGGGCGTGTACAGGACCGGCAGGCCGAGCACCTTGAACAAAATGTTCGATGCGGACGCCTTTTCGTTCGCCAGCTTGATCGACCGGGAAATCACCTGCCAATCCGGCCGCGGCAACTTGCAGTTGGTCATGGTGCCGTCAATGATGCGGTAGTTTCCCTCGCCGGTTTGCAGCAGAACCCGGCCCGAAAACAAGAAAGGATTCGGCGTGCTGTAGACGATCGTGCGACCGCTGCGGCGCACGCCGATCGAGCCGTCGACGTGGTAGAAGCGCGCTGTGTGCATGTTGAGGCGCAGGTCTCCGTGATCCGCGTTGATGGTCACGTCGTCCTTGCCGCCGGAAACGCGAATGTGGCCTTCGGCCGCAAGCTCAGTCGTCTTCTGGTTATAGACGACCTTGTCGGCACGCAGCACGTAACCGCGGTAGTGGAACTCCTCCACCCCATAAAGGGTCCACACGTCGCCGGCCCAGGTTTCGCGGTCCGCCTGCCAGGTGACAGGTCTGCCCGAAGGTGCGGACGATTCAGGCTGCGCGACCGGCACGATCTCCTGTCCCGGATCGTCAGGCAGGGGCGGCGTCTCAACGTTCGAACCTGCGCCTAGTTTCTCCGGGGTACGGGTCTGGCCCGGAGCAGGTAACGAATCGGTTAATGCCTGTCCCGGGAGCGGCAGGTGACATAGCGCCAGCAGCGTGATACATACTAGACAGGCACGCATTCAAAGGACCAAGGCCCAGCATAGCAAAAGCGGGTTGCATTCCTTTGGACGCGGGCTACCGAGCTCTGGCATACAAGACGAGAATCAGGACGGTCTTCTGGGCGTGGAACTGCGGCGCGAGCCGTGGCTTCCTGCGTCAGCCGGGTTTGCACGGTGCCTTGGCGCCAAGCGGGCGCAAGATGCTCCGCCCGCCGAACCCGGGAGTGCGGAAAGCACGTCGTAATTCGTGGTCTTGACCTCACCGCGATTTCTCCTCCCTTTCATGCAATGCATCCCGCCCACGGCGCGTGCAGCAGTCCGCGCCACAGGGCGAGCCAACTGCACCGGCGCCGACGGATTGCCGGGTGCACGAAAAAGGGGAACAGGAGAATTGAGCTCACCCGCCATCAAGCCCAACGCCGGCCTCAACTGGAAGCAGGAAGTCAATCAGCGACTTGCCGCGCATAAGTGCCGCAAGGAGTCCGCCGCGGGAAACAGCAACGCGGCGGCGCCACCGCATCCCTCGGTGAACAGTCGCGCCGCACAGGCTGCTGCCCGCGTCGCGGCCCGATATGCCCATGCGCCCACCTATAGCCAGATGCTGGCTGAGGAGGCGCGTGCCGCGGTGCGCGCGGCGGAGGCTGCATCTCAGGCCGTGCTCAAGATGCACGCCGCCGCCGAGTCCGTGCTTGCGGAACTGGAGAGTGCCGCCGCACCCGAGCCGGTGCATCCGGCGGTCGAAAGCCGGCAAAGCGGGGCCACGTCCTCCGGCACTTACTTCGACTCGTTCCTGGGCATCGAGCGGCCGGTCGCCGCAACGGAAGCACGCACGAACGGCGGCGAGCTCAAGATCCAATGGGAGCCCGATTTACCTCTTCGCCCGTCCCATCCTGCGGCCAGCATGGCTCACCTGCCGGAACAGACCGCACTGGCTCTCGGAGACTGGCGCGGCACCATCGACTACGGCGAGCCGGAGACGGTCGAGCCGGCACAGCTCATTCCCGGCAACCTTATCGAGTTTCCGCGCGAGCTGATCGCTGCCCGCAAAGCCAGGCCGAGGATTGCCGAAGGACCATTGGCCTCAGAGGACGACGGCCGCGGGCAGCTGAGCATCTTTGAAGTGGATCCCGGGTCCATCTCCATCCAGCCCGCTCCCGCCGATGCGGCGGCCGAGGTGCAATCGTCGGGATGGTCCAAGCTGATGCTGGATACCGAAGCCATCCCTTCGCCGGCAGCCGACGCCGCGACCGACTCGCCAACGCACGCAATCGACTCGGCTCCTCTGCACCTGCGCGCAATGGCGGCTATGGTCGACGTCGGACTCATTGGAGCCATCTTCGTCGCCGCGTCCTTTGTGGCTGCGAACAACGTGATTTCCCCGCCCGCGATGAGAACCATGGAACTGGCCGCGGCCGGAGCGTTCGTGGCCATCTGGCTCCTCTACCAGAGTTTGTTCCTGATGTTCGCGGGCATCACTCCGGGCATGCGCTACGCCGGCATCGCACTGTGCAACTTCGATGACCGCCGGCCCAGCCGGAAGCAATTGCGCCGGCGCATCTGGGCGGTGTTGCTGTCCCTGCTGCCGGTCGGGCTCGGCATGCTGTGGTCCATCTTCGACGAGGACCACTTGAGCTGGCACGACCGCATCTCGCGAACTTACGCACGATGCGGGTAGGCTTCGGATGCGGCCGGCTTGACCCAGGTAATCTCAGCCGGCGAGCCGGAAGTACCGCTTCGCCTTCGCCACATCCTTGAAGATCTGTGCCTTTAGGGCCTCAGGCGAAGGCCAGGCTGTCTCCGGGCGGAGCCGCAATAGAAACTCCAACCTGAGCTGCGTCCCGTCGTCAAGGTCGACCGGATCGAAGTTCAAGATGTGCGATTCGACGGCGAAGGACGCCTCGCCAAACGTTGGACGGTTGCCGACGTTCGTCACTGCCTGAAAACATCGTTCGCCGATCCATAGCCGGGTCACATAAACACCAAATGCAGGCAGCAGCCCGGAGTACGGCGCGAGATTCACCGTCGGCACGAGCAGCCGCGAGCCGATTCCGCGGCCACGCGCCGGCGTTGAGTGCACTGCGAAGTTCCGCCCCAGCATCCAGCGCGCGCGGTGCATATCACCGGCGGAGACAAGCGAGCGGACCGCCGAACTGGAGACTTCCAGCCCGTGCACGC
>Ga0335069_10001294_pt1 | contig 40464 bp, 59 predicted proteins | sample Lox_Sample_11_FD_206714 | JGI IMG/M metagenome (GOLD analysis project Ga0335069, IMG submission 206714) | Soil microbial communities from Loxahatchee National Wildlife Refuge, Florida, United States - Lox_Sample_1.1 | ecosystem: Environmental > Terrestrial > Soil > Wetlands | place: USA...
TAGAGGATTCCAAGAAAAAAAGCAGCATAACAGACCATTTAAGAATACAGATTTATGCGAATCATTAGCTCAATGCTGGCTCTGGCTCAAAAAAGAAAACCTACTTTCGAAGGAGGCGGGAGAATGAAATATAGAAAGAAACCAGTAGTGATTGAAGCAACGCAATGGTTTAAGAATGGAGATCATCCAGAAGATAAATGTATGGTGATACAAAAGGAATTTGAACCTGATTCATCCCAAAGAGGGTTTTTATCAGAAGGTAAGATTGTTCGATATTATCGTAATCCCATTGGTGACGGGAATGAATTTTGCCAATATTGTAAGAATGTTATGCACGTTCATGGGTGGATTGATACTCTTGAAGGTGGTCATATTGTTTGTCCTGGTGATTGGGTAATTAAGGGCGTTAAGGGCGAATTTTATCCTTGCAAGCCAGATATATTTGAAGCGACTTACGAAAAGGTTTAAACCTACTTTCGGGGAAGGGGTGATATGAAATATTTTTTAGACACAGAATTTATTGAATATCCTTGTACGATTGACCTTATCAGCATTGGAATTGTGCGAGAGGACGGTCAAGAGTATTACGCTATAAACAAAGAATGTGATTGGTCGAAAGCAAACTCATGGGTTAGAGAACATGTTATTGATTACCTACCCTTCCCCCAACCAAAAGTTTGTTCAGTATCGGCAAATGAACGTTTTGAAACTTGGGACAATAGTTTTAAATCAAAACGTGAAATAGCGACGGAGATAATATACTTTGTCGCTATGGACAAGACGCCTGAATTTTGGGGTTATTACGCTGATTATGATTGGGTTGTGTTTTGTTGGCTTTTCGGAACTATGTCATGCTTACCGCCAGGATTCCCGATGTATTGCCGTGATATTAAACAGCTCTGTGATTCTATGGGAAATCCTCTGCTTCCAAAAATGGAAGGTCAAGATCACAACGCTTTAGAAGATGCAAAGCATCATAAGAAGTGCTATGAATTTTTAACAGCCCACCCGCCCCGATAGATTTGTCCGACGATTATTAAGAAGCGATTGACAACCATGATATAATAGACTAATGAGTGTCGCCCAAAATGACCCCTTCCTCATCGATTCCCACAAGTTACAATATCACCCAGCGCGCGTGGCTTCTTGGGTGGGCGCGCAAACTGTTGAGGAAAAACTTGCCATCTATCCTATCTATGTCGAAGTATCTCCCGTCGGACATTGCAACCATAGATGCAGCTTCTGCGCTGTCGATTATATCGGTTACAAGAATCGCAAAATTGAGACAGGCGTGTTGTGCCGCTGCCTGTCAGAAATGGCTAATAGCGGTGTCAAGTCTGTCATGTTTGCCGGCGAGGGTGAACCCATGCTGCACCCTGATATAGCCCTGATTACAAACTATGCATGGCATGTCGGGCTTGATGTGGCCTTCACCACCAATGGCACAGCCCTGACACATAAATTTGTTGACGAGGCCATTTCAAGCGTGAAATGGATTAAAGTCAGCATTAATGGAGGGAGCGAGTCTTATGGTCTGGTCCACGGATGTCATCAGTCAACCTATGAAAGAGTCTGGAATAATCTGCAATACGCTATTACTAGATCACATAATACGACTATCGGGGCCCAATGTGTCGTCTTGCCGGATAACATTGGAGATATCGAAGGAATTGTCAGACGAGCTAGGAAAACTGGACTGCGCTATGTTGTCCTTAAGCCTTATTCCCAGCACAAGTCATCTATTACTCATGCCTATGAAGGAGTATCCTACAGCAGTAACGAGATGCAAGAAGCCATCAGCAAAGCGCAAGCCCAAGCTACGGAAGATTTCCAAGTCATCGTAAGAACTAACGCTATTGAAGATAAGGAGGCTGGAAAACATGCCTATACACAATGCAGAGCGACACCCTACTTCTGGGCTTACATCATGGCAACAGGGGATGTGTATAGTTGCTCTGCCTATCTTCTCAACCCTGATTTTATTCTTGGCAATATTAACGAGCAATCCTTCAATGAAGTGTGGACTGGCACTCGACGAAGGGGCCATATTGCTGCTATGGAGCATCTTGATATTTCTCGTTGTCGACTAAATTGCCGCATGAATCAGGTCAATAAGTATCTTCAGGAAATTGCCCAACCTAATGAGCATGTTAATTTTATTTGAGGAGAAAGCATGTCTATCAGTCAGCTAGGGCAGGAACATATTGATAAGATTCTAGATGGAACAAAGATACAATGGTATCACGATCGTGTCCGTGCCTGGAGTCGAGGAGAGCGTATTGCCCCAGTGACGATCGATATGGCCCTGACAAGAACCTGCAACTTCGCCTGCCAGTACTGCTACGCTACGTTGCAGGAGAACCAAAGATTCAACATAACGAAAGAGGTGATGCATGACTTCCTTGACGATGTGGCTGACATTGGAGTTAGAGGAGTTAGCCTTGTTTCTGACGGCGAATCCACTCTTAATCCTGCCTATGCTTATAGCATTACTTATGGTCATGGTAGGGGCCTGTCTATGGCTAATGGGACTAATGCGTATCTGCTTCGGGACGAAGCCATGCTCAAGGAGATACTCCCATGCCTTACATACCTTAGGGTCAACATAACAGCGGGAGAGGCTGGCAGATACAAAGAGATTATGGGGGTAAAAGATGGCTACTTCGAACAGGTTTGCAGCAATATCAGGGCCATGGCCGTCCTTAAACGTACATACGGGTACAATGTCACCATCGGTCTACAGATGGTTTTTCTGCCTTCGTATATCGATCAAGTTATACCGTTGGCAAAACTGGGAGCTGAACTAGGGGCAGACTATCTTGTTATTAAGCATTGTAGCGACGACGAATCAGGAAGCTTGGGGGTAGATTATGACAAATATAAAGATGAGTATATTAGGCATACCCTTAGAGAGGCAGAAAGATACAGTAACGGAAATTACATCGTTAAGGTCAAATGGAGCAAGATCGAAGATGGTAATAGAAGATCATATAGTCGATGTTATGGCACTCCTTTCCTGCTACAAATTTCAGGAAGTGGGCTCGTCGCACCATGTGGTATGCTATTCGGCGAAAAGTATGCGCGGTATCATATCGGCAACATTACGAAACAGAGGTTTAAGGAAATTTGGCAAAGTGATCGCTATTGGGACATTGTTAGGCTCCTTGCTAGCGATAAGTTTGACGCTCAAAGGATGTGCGGATCATTATGCCTACAGCACAGTGTCAACAAATATCTTGATGAGTACATCAAAGGCAGGCCGCTAGTAGAACCAACAGGCCCCCTGCCGGCGCACGGGGATTTTGTTTAATGAATGCAAGAAAGTACTTAATAGGCTGTCTTGATTTCCTTGGGATCGTAGGCTTCCTGCTAATCTTTGTGGCCCCTAGCCAGCTGACGATGCTACTGGCAGCAGGCTGTATTTGGGGCATTTTGACTTCTTGGGGGTTGTAAAACGCTTTACAGATACCCTTTATTTGCGTATAATAGCACTATTAACGCAAAATAAAGGAGGTATCCATGAGATGTGTTGTATGCCAAGAAATAATACGTTCAAAGGGCAATTATAAAAGAGCGAAATATTGCTCAAATGAATGCCGAAAGACTTATTATCATAAAAAGTGGAAAGAGATAAATCCTGCTAAAGGAAACGGAAATCTTAATACAGGTGTGGTAGGAGCTATAGGAGAATTACGTGTATCTGTAGATTTGCTTCAAAAAGGTTGTTCTGTGTTTAGGGCAGTCAGCTCCAGCGCACCTTGTGACTTATTAGTCTTGCGTGGGACCGATTTTTATCATGTAGAAGTACGCACAGGGTATAAAACAAGCGCTGGGAAGATTGGTTTTACTAAAAATAAAATTCCTTCACCCTTAAAATTGCTGTGGGCCATTGTATTACCAGAAGAAATTGCATATTTTACAGATAATTTAGAATCGCACACATGGAAAATTTAATACTTCCATCCGAATTTAATTATGTCGCCGCATTTTTAACATTCGCTTGTCAATTAAGATGCCCTTATTGCATAAATCATCATGGGGGAGACTTAGTTAAGAATCGTAGGATGTCTGGTGAGGAGTGGATCAAAGGAATTAATAGATTAGTTTTACCCCCAGACGTACCTATTACACTTCAAGGAGGAGAACCAACAGTCCATAAAGATATTGTTGAAATTATAAATGGAATATCTTCGCACATCCCTATAGACATCCTCACAAATTTAGAACGTCCTTTAGACCAATGGTTATATAAGATTCCCCCCGAAAGGCTGAAAAGAAAATCCCCTTACGCATCGATAAGAGTTAGCTGGCATCGTGGGCAACACTCTTTAGAAGACCTTTTAAGAAAAGTGGCCCAAGCGCAAGAAAAAGGATTTCATATTGGTATTTGGACTGTAATGCACCCTGACTACGAAGCTGAAATCCTGGAAGCCCAGCATACAGCTAAGCACATGGGCATAGATTTTAGGCTCAAAGAGTTCCTTGGCCCCTGGAAAGGAGTCAATCATGGTACCTTCAGGTACCCTGAGGCAGTTAATGGCCCTGTGCTAAGAGAATGTCAGTGCCGCACTACAGAGATGCTTATAGCTCCTGATGGGCAGGTCTACCGCTGTCATAGCGACCTCTATGCTGCCAGGTTCCCCATAGGTCATATCCTAGATGCCGAGATTCCTCTCCTGGGGCAATGGGCACCTTGTGCCGTCTTTGGCAAATGCAACTCCTGTGACATTAAAGTCAAGTTCAATCGCTACCAACAGCCAGGCCACTCCTCCGTCGAAATCCGCAGTCTCTCGCAGCCATACGCCCAAAACGCAGACGTCGTTAGCAAGGTAGAAAATACCTACGGTAAAACAGATCAACCAAAGTAGGAGGAGAAAGATGGCTAAGAGACTCACTGACACAGACAAATGGAAGGAGCCGTGGTTCTGTGCCCTGACACCAGAGCACAAGCACTTCTGGACCTACCTGATGGAAAACTGCAATCATGCCGGTATCTGGGCTCCTAACTGGCCCTTAGTTAAATTTCATCTCTGTATTGATAATCCTGTAAACCATAAAGTATATAATGATAAAATACAGATAATGTCAGATGGCAACTGGTTCATCCCAGATTTCCTCTACCTCCAGTACCCCAACGGTTTACGCATGGATGTGCGCCCCCTGCGAAGCGTCCTCCATATCCTAACCCAATACAACCTTTTAGAAACCCTTAAGAAAGGCTTTTATAGCCCTTATGAAAGGGCTAAAGACATTGACATTGACATTGACAAAAAACAACCTTATACATCTAATGGTATAGAATCTAATAAGATTATACAATCAGAGAAGCTAGACGAGTTTGGCATACCCCTAAAATGGAGGACAAAGACATGGCCGGTGAACAAGCAGTATTCCCAGAGGTAGAGATATCGAACCGTATTTTGGCCATGCCTCCTGAGGCGCGTGATCTGGCTATCGCTAAGTGGGCCATGAGCTACCTTTCTGACTACGAGTATAAGCAGCTGCCAACGCAGCCAGAGGTAGTAAAGGCCTATTACAAGCTGCCACAGGCCCAGAGAGAGCGCATGAACCAGACTCCAGACCAGTATATTGACTTCTGGAGAAATAAGCATGTTGTGGAGTATTTTGAATCCGCGCAAGCTATCAAGAGCATCAACTGGCGCAATAAGAATTGGCTCCAATGGATGGTTGATACGCTACCAGATGTTGATGATAAAACAACTGTCAGGATGGTTTTAGCAACCCACAAAGATTGTGCTTGACATACGCGAAAGGAGTGCTATAATGAAGGCAAGTAAGAAGCCCAAAGCAGTCGTGCGTAACATAGGTGATCTAGTAGACAAGCTAAGTATCCTAAGCAGGAAGATTTATTTCGGTGAGGAGAATGCTATAAGTGAGCACCGCTTTGTGGAGCAGGAGCTCATGTTGTCCGGGATTCCCGGTAAATTGGTTACTAATACCATACGCCTCACCCAAATGAACATCGAAATATGGAACCTGGAACATGAGATGCGTAAAGTTCAAGAAGGTACAGGCCAATTCACCTTTGAAGAAGTTGGCAAGCGCGCTATCAAAATTCGTGACCTTAATAGAAAACGCATTGAATATAAAAATATTATTAATGACCTTGCAGGTAATCAGTTCAGAGAAACTAAGGTTAATCATCTTTCTGGAGGCATTGCCGTCCGATGACTAAAGACGAGCTAATTGATTTCGAGCATCAGGTGGCTATTCTTTGGGAGAATGGGAAGATTGATGCGCCTGTTCATCTATCAGGTGGCAACGAAGATCAGCTGATTGCGATATTTAAGGAGGTAGCGAAACATGATTACGTATTTTGCGGCCACAGGAATCATTATCACGCTCTTTTGCATGGTGTACACCCTGGGAAACTTATAGACGAGATATGTGGAAAACCGGACGGCGTCTGTAAGGGACGAGCACGGTCTATGGGATTTATTGATGCGTCTGTTAATTTTTATAGTTCTGCTATTGTCGCAGGCTTGTGTGCTGCCGCTGTTGGAGTTGCGTGGGCATTGAAGCGTGCCAGGGAGAATGATCCACTTTATGGGGATGAGCTGGATGTGAGGCCAAGGGTCTGGTGCTTTGTGGGAGATGGGGCAGTTGACGGAGGGCATTTCTGGGAAGCTCTTAATTATGCAGATGGGTTTAAGTTGCCAATAAAATTTGTCGTCGAGGACAACAATCGCGCCACATGCACTCCTGTTCAAGACCGATGTGGATTTGCTATAGGGTTAAGGGAAATAATTAAAGGCCATCCCAATGTTATTTGGTATAGCTATTTACCGACACACAAACACGTAGGAACTAAAAAATATGTACAATTCTAAATGGTGTTATTAAAGGAGGAGGTATGGTATGGCTACTATCAGTGATTTTTCTCTTGATGACTGTCTTTCTGTACTGTCTGGGTGGTCAGACGATGCTCTGGACCAGAAGGTATCTGCTGCCCACCCTGCAAGCTGCCTTGACTTTGGTACTTGGCTTCTATCTAGGTATCCCATGGTACATTAGCCTCGTACCGCTGCTATGGATGGCCAGCTGGGTCCTGCCGGCAGGCAAGAACTGGCTTACAGACCTTCTAATGGGCCTGGAGGCCTCAGTGCCCATAATCGTAGGCATCGGGCTGTTTCACACAAATTGGTGGCTTCTAGGCCTAATTCCGGCCATTTGCGGCCTATTTGTGCCGGACTTGCCGGCTACTAACATAAAAGGTACTCCGTATCAAATAGAATGGAGAGACGTGTTAAGATCAGGAATGGTTGGAGCAGTATGGATTGCCGTACTGGTGCTAAAATGACCCAAATAGAAGTCATAAAACAGGAGTGTGAGAAATATGCGAAACTTCCTGGAGCTTTATTTATTGGCTATAATACTGTTTTTGGTTCTCGCATGTACGGCACTCTGGATGGAGTTTCAGTGGATCGCTGCCTGGAAGCTCCTGTGGCTGAAAACCTTATGGCTGGGATGGCTATTGGTATGGCTCTACAAGGGATGCGCCCTGTTGTTTGCTTCGAGCGTCACGACTTTGTCTTGCTGGCTCTTGATGCGCTGGTTAATCATATCGATAAGTTAGGATGGATTTCAGGGGACCAGTTTAAGTTGCCGATTGTAATTAGGATGATAACGGGAGCTAGTGGGCCGCTGAAGGCAGGGCCGATGCACACACAGAAACATGTAGCATCGATACGAATGATGATGAAATACACTCCTGTTATAGCTCCAGCCTACGCAGGAGAATTTGAACAAGCTTGGGATATGGTAGGAAAGACTAAGAGTGGCGCGGTTGTGATTGTTGAGCATAAGGATTTGTATAATTGCCCCCTGCTTCCCCGCTGAAAACAAACGGGGGCAGCTAGGGCGCGTCAGAACCGTCCTTGGTTCGACCTTGTTCGTCCGAGGGCACCTATGTTAGCTATGCTGCCTGGAAGCTAACTCTGGCGGGGGGCATTACATCTAGGAGGAAAGTATGGAAATGCCGTGGAGTAAGAAGAAAGAAGAAGCAAAGAAGCCCGAGGTGCCTAGGGCACCAGAACCTGAGAAGCTGGAAAGTAATGTAACACTTCCCCCGGAACCGGAGCAGGCTACTACACCTAAGACGGTTGAGCCGATTCAGTCTCCGGTGCCCGTGGTGGAAGCTGTGGCACCACAAGCACCTAAACCAGTCGTCGATGCTTTCACCCTAGCTATGTTCATATGGGCCATGTACCGCATGAATATTATCACAAGAATTCAGGTGAGGGATTTCCTTAATATCATCAAACGGGGAGATTGGCCGGCAGATGTGGTGAAGTATTTAACGGATGAGGTGAAGAAATTATGAGCGACTTAGCTGACAGGATTGCAAAGCTAAGAGAGCGAAGATTCGAGAGTAAGCGAAAGAAAAAGAAAAGAGCCCAAAATGATAAGCAAAACAAGAACAAAGTCTAAATGCCAGCATGTTAGGTTGACACTGAAGTTAGGCGGCTACGTCTGCATTACCTGCCGAAAAGTAATATTCGAGCCCAATGCATTAGGAGAATACAAGGATATGGAATATGCCAAAGCACAAAACAGAGTTTGACTTTACAGCTCTTGACACATATCAAACGTGTCAGCGCAAATATAACTACCGCATCAACCAAGGAATCGTCGGTAAAAAACCCCCAATCGCAGCTGACTTTGGCAAGTGTATCCATCTAGCCTTAGACAGCTGGTACAAAAACAAGGACGTGGAACATGCTATTGAAATATTTAAAGCGACTTATGTCGAGAGTGTGGAAGATGATAAGCGCACCCACAAAATGGGAGAATGGATATTACGTAACTACCATAGTAAATATGTTGACCAACCAATCGAAGTCTTATCGACTGAGCGAGAGTTTACCTTACCCCTTCCGAATGGAAATAGATACATCGGCAGGATTGATAAAATTATACGATGGGACGGAGCTGTTTGGGGAATCGACCATAAAACTACGAGTTCGCTGGGTGATACTTATATGCGATTTCACACGCCCAACCTGCAATTTTCCGGTTATGCCTGGGCGATTCGACAGCTTGGCTATCCACTTTGTCAAGGCATCCTGGTCGACGCTATATTGGTTGCAAAAGGACTTCTCGAAACAGCATCACGGGCTAAGCTCGTACCATTGCGCCGAGACTTTGCCTACAGGTCCGAAGCTGATATCGATGAGTTCTTGTCCGTGGTAACATCGTTGCAGCAGGACATATACTCCAGGGAGATGAGCCAAAATTGGATTCCTAACTGGAGCGCATGTACTGACTACGGGGAATGCCCCTATCGAAAGATATGCAAGGAGCCGGTTGAGTTTAGAGAGAAGATCATAGCCAGCGACTATGTGCATGAGCCGTGGGAGCCTAGAAAGGAGACGCCTAATGACGCAAGATCAAATTGAGATTCGTATTATCAGGCTGGAGGAGACTGTAAAGGGGCTTATTGAGCTAAAGTACTTACTGCAAAAAGTATTAGGGAGCGCAGAGAAGCAGCTGGCTTTAACTAACGAGCTGCTTGAATCTATCAACGAGCTTAGAATGGATATAGCTAAAACGGAGGTGCGAAAATGAGGATGTTGGGTGATTGGATAAGGATAAGGCTCGTCGATAGGCCACGTGGCGCGGATTTGGCGCTGCCTGAAGGGTACGAGCGCAACGTGCAAGATGAGGATACGCTTTTCATGGTGCTTGAGACTGGACCTGCCGTAAATAACGTGAGGACTGGACACATCATCGTATGCAGCTTCATGTCAGGCATGTTTAGGTTTAAGCTGCCAGACGATGATTTTAAGAGTTTTGCAATCAGAGAGGGAGATGTTTTGGGAATAGTAACTCCCAATGAGGTAAAGCCTAAAATTCAACAAGGAGGAAGTGATGACAGAATTGGACTTATCGGCACATAAGCCGGAGATTCGAAAGATTTTAGTGATTGGGATGGAGGGGGCTGGCAAGACTAACTTCATTGGCACGATGCCAAAGCCTATTTACCTCTTTAGCTTCGATAAGGGGTATGATACATTGGCTGGGATGCCTGGCATCACGGTTGGGCTTTGTATGGATGAAGATAGGTATAGGCCACGTGCTTACGCGGATTTCAAGAGTAAGTTTGATGAGCTTCGTCGGGGAAAGAAGTATAAGTGGCCTGATGGGAGGGAGGAAGCTTACAAGACAATAGCACTAGATAGCCTAAGCTTCCTATCGACGCTGCTTTATGACCACGAGCAGCGGGTCAACAATAGCATCGACAAGCAAGGAGGATTTGGCGTATGGGGGAATGTCAAGTCGAAATTGCAAGACGTAGTAAATCAGGCCGTACTAGCCAGCGAATACTTTGTATGTACCGCTTTGCTGGAGACCACAAAAGACGATATAACGGGGGAGATATTCTTCGTGCCATCTATGATGGGCTCAATGAAAAACGAGGTTGGCGCGTGGTTCGATGCCGTTTTCTACATGACTGTGGACAAGAGCCCGGCAGATGGAACCAAGAAGTACAAGATGCTGACGGTGGGAGACAGAAGGCAGAAGGCTAAGGTGAGGCTGCCTAGCAGCATCAGCAACGTGATAAGCGCAATTGAGGAGCCAACATATGCAGGTTTGATGGCTAAGATTGACGCGGCACTTAAACAGAGCGCAGAGCTCACAACTAAATAAAGGAGAATAAGATGGCAAGAATTACGGCAAATCCGCAGGCAGAAGCAGATGCTGGTTTCGATATTGCAGCTCCGGGAATTTACCCTATGCGTATCGAAGGTAGTAAAAACATGGCAGCAATTACGGAGTTTGACAGCAAGACTACGGCGGGCAATAGGGGGCTTAAGATCAGGCTCGTCTTTGCTGACCCTACAGCTGTCAATACTATCAAAGGGATGCCGGCCAAAAATCTTGGCAGCATCATTGATAATAGCATCCTTATCTCACCGCCGGAGAAGCAAGGAAAGTTACGCAGCTTGGTTGAGGCAGCAGGGCTGCCATGGGCTGATTTTGATACGGAGCAGCTGGAAGGGATGACAGTGCAAGCGAAGGTTGATATTGAGGAGTATAAAGGAGAGCAACGTAATGTTATACGTCGCTACTTGAAGCCATGACACCGGAACTGCTATTACAGGTTGTCAGCACACTTATGCAGCCGATGAGCCAGGGGCAGCGCTACGAAGTGCTGGGACGCATCACGGCGCTGGTGATGTCAGGACATGCGCCTGTTGTGGGATCAACTAAACAAGACAATCCTCCAGGATACAGCATAGCTGTACCACCACCCGCAGCCCCAATGCAGCCGACAGGCAACGTCATAATCAACAAGGGGCAGGAGTGCATGTGTGACCTGTGTCAGAAGGTAATATACCAAATAGGCATCGATGTGCGCGAGAACATGAACAAGAAGGATTTTGTGGCCTGCTTCCTGCCACAGAATGGTGCACCGGCACTAAAGATGCCCCTTGATACGTGGGCTGACACGGCAGGCAACCTGGCAATAGACTGCCCGCTGTGCAAAGGTGACAAGAGTTTGTGGATCAAAGGAAAAGGCGACCTGCCATATCGGGACACGCCGCAAAGAGATGATAATGGACGCACAGATACAAGCGGTGGGGCCAGTTCCATCTAGGATTATGATTGTGGGCGAGAGTCCAGGAGAACAGGAGATCAAAGAGGGTATTCCCTTTGTGGGGCCCTCCGGGAGGATTTTAGATGGGTTACTTAGAGATGCAGGAATTGTTAGGGAACAGTGCTACATCACAAACGTGGTTAACTGGAGGCCAGAGCACCCCTTCGAATCTTTCTACACCGATGACAGCCATCGAAGCGCATATGATGAGTCTGTCAGGCAACTACACCGTACAATCTCAAATGTCAATCCCAATGTCGTTGTATGTTTGGGAGAACATGCCCTCAGAGCAGTTACAGGAAATGAGGGAATCTCCAAGTGGAGGGGTAGTGTGGTTTCAGGAATCACTGGTCACAAATGCATCGCAACCTTCCACCCCGCTGCCATCGCCCGCGAATGGTCGTTCCGTGCGGCCACGCTCATTGACTTTCAGCGAGTTCTTGTTGAGTCGGCATTCCCGGAAATCAGGCAACAGGAGAGACGACTTGAAACCTGTAGACAACGAGATTCCGTTTTAGAGGCTATTAAACAGTGTGGGGAGGCAGAATATGTCACCTTCGACATCGAGACAGAAGCGAACCAGATTACCGCAATCGCTCTATCACCTAGTAATCGACCCGACTGGGCAGTATGTATTCCGTTTTGGTTTGGGGGATCGGGAAGTTTGTGGAGTCAGGAAGATGAGGTTGCCATTTGGGAGGCTCTGCGGACGTTGCTTACAGACAGCAGGATCGGAAAGATTGGCCATAATGTCTCCTTTGACATTGAGTTCATTGAACGATCTCTCGGATGGAGGGTAGGGCCTATTGCCTTTGACACCATGCTTGGGATGCACTGCCTGTATCCTGAGCTGCCTAAAGCACTCTCCTTCGCTGTAAGCATCTATACAGACCATCCATACTATAAGGCGGATTTGCATAGCAAGGACGCAGAGACGTTCTTTCGATACAATGCTACAGATGCGTGCCTAACAGCAGAGATCGCCTTGAAGTTGATGCAGGAGATTAAAGAAGATGGATTGTGGCAGTTTTACCACGACTACATTCATGGCCTAATCGATCCCCTGCTGGCGATGCAGAAGCGCGGTGTAGGGTACGACTACCTCAAACGCAACAGCATCAAGAAGCGTATGCAGGAGGAAGTTGCAGTCCTGACGAAGAACCTAATTGCATCGGTGGGTCACGAGCTAAACATCAACAGTCCCAAGCAGATGAAAGAGTGGCTATATGGAGAGCTCAAGTACAAGACGAAAACTAAGAAGCGAAAGAGTACAGGTGAGGAAACCATCACGGCCGACGAAGATGCCCTTGAAGACCTCTACCGAGAAACGAAAGATGAGAGGCTCAAGACAATCATTAAGATCAGGGAGAAGACGAAGATCATCTCGACCTATCTCGACATGCGACTCGATGAGGATAAAAGAATTCGCTGCACGTACAACATCACAGGGACGGAAACGGGCCGCTTGTCAAGCTCAGCAACTCTACGAGGAACTGGTGGAAATCTGCAAAATATCCCGAATGGTGGCATCCGAAGCCTATTTGTGGCCGACGAGGGATGCGTCTTCATTAATGCCGACCTTAGCCAAGCTGAAGCAAGGGTTGTTGCATACCTTGCAGGAGAGCAGAGACTTATCAGAGTCTTTGAGGAAGGTGGTGACATCCACCGCAAGAATGCGGCAGTTATCTTCAAGTGCCAAGAATCTGAAGTGACGGATGAGCAAAGACAGCTGGCTAAGCGTGTTGTACATGCGAGCAACTATGGCATGGGGCCTATCACGTTTGCTAAGCAGTGCGGTATTGAGACAGCGCAGGCGAAGAAGCTGCTTAATCAATATTTTGCAACCTACCCAGAGATTGCTAACTGGCATCTGGATATAGCTAGTCAGCTGCGCCGATTCAGGACCCTGACGACACCTTTCGGGCGTAAGAGAACTTTCTTTGATCGCTACAATGAGCAGCTGGTGAAAAAAGGTCTGGCCTTTATACCACAGTCAACGGTGGCGGATATCATCAATCAGGCTATGATCTGTGCGCATAAAAAGGGAATAGAGCTGCTGCTTCAAGTGCATGATAGCTTGTTAGTACAGTGCGCAGAGGATAATGTAGCTCAGACGGTGCAGATGCTAAAAGAGTGCATGGACAGGCCAATTGAGATTAATGGGAAGATTCTGCGCATACCTGTCGATGTTAAGATAGGAAAGAATTGGGAGGAGATGACAAAGTATGCCTCGCAGCGGTAGAAAAAAAGTTGTACAGAAAATACACTTTGTTCCTATTTACCCAGCAAAAGAGGGTCTTGTGGGGTTCGTTTCATTTATCCTATTCGATTCTTTTGCAATAGATGGCGTCGGAGTGCATACAAATTTGAAAAGTGGCGGCTATAGATTGCTTTTCCCAGGAAAAAAATTAACAAACGGCACAAGCATATCGTTCATCCGCCCGCTTAATGCCGCTATAGAAAGATTTATAGCAGAAGAAGTAACTAAGGTAGTGTCCTCAGTCCTTTATAAAAATCTTCCTAACTTCATTCCCCAGCAGCGCCCTTATTTGCCCGATGCCTCCCAGCAGCAGACCAATGAGCCATCCGCTTAGCCCCATATTTTCTTCGGCCTGCCGCAGCCATAATAGCCCCAGCGCGGGCCTTCGATAAACCTTCCGACTTCATAATTTTAGATGCCCCTGATGCGAAGCGTGATCCGTCTCCTAGCATGTTCCTGTCTCCTGACATTTCCACTGAAGATAATTATTAAGGTATCGCGGTGAGAATTCGGTGCCGGCAAAGGGTGCTGCCTCGTTGGCCTTGAGCTCCACAATGTCAACTCCGACAAGTGGTGCTGGGGCTGGCATCTTATGAACGCAGCTAGTTACGAAGACGCTGAATAGCAGCATTAATGGCAGCAGCATCCCCACTTGCCACGGCGTTTGAGATTTCCTTTTTGATAGCATTTAGCTCGGCCTCCTTAGCAGATGCATTGTCTGCCCACAACTTCAGAACCATCACAATCAAAGTAAATAATCCACCTATGGCCGCCCACATATTACACCTTTGGGGCAGCTGGAGTTGGAAGATCTGGTACGTTGTAGCCGGGGTCATTCACTTTCACGATGGTACGCAGGATGCCGTAGACAGCGTTGATGCCGGCAATGACGTAGATAGCTATGGTGGCAGGAATGACATTAGTAAGGGAGCCAACAAGGGCCGCCACATTGACGACGCACGTCAGGATAAATTCGGTTGTTTGAATTCCTTTAGAAACAGTTGGGGTAGCCATGGTTCCTCCTTAATTGATCCAGCCTGGTTTAGTTAAAGAGTCGATGAGACTGTGTATGTTGCGTCCGATGTCATTCCTGTATTGCATGTCAGGAATGCGAAGGTTGCCAACGGTACGGTACATGCGCCTGACAGCCTCATTGGGGTCAATGCCACGCGCTGTCACATAGCCGACAAGACCCCTGTGGCCTGCTGCATAAGTGCTGTCTTTCAAAGATACGTCAGCGAGCCACAGGTGTTTGAGATTGGCGGGAATGATGCCGTCTATGGGGATTTGGCGACTTACGAGGTTATGGGGGTATGGAGGAATAGATACCTGAATGCCGCAAGCCCAAGGTGATAGGGTAACGATGGGCTTTGATGTCTCATCAAATAGGCGCAGCAAGATGTCGGCGGCCGAAATGTTTGTGTTCTCATAAAGGACAAAGCTGTGCGGATGGGCAAAGCTGGCGAAGATTTCTTTGACGTAGTAGGAGTCTGCGTCGACAACAGCATGCACATGCACACATCCGCGATGGTTGACTTTCTTTAGAGTCTTTTCAAGAGGCCGCAAGAAGGTTTCCTCAGTGCGGGGCATGAGGCTGCGAAAGTCGCTCACCAGGCCCGTGCAGAGAAGATCACTCCCGCCGCCGCCCGCCATAAACCTGCGGTAGACAAGGGAAGTGTAGGAGGCTGTGAAAGAGGAGCCATTGAACCAGGCGCTGATGTAAAAATGGGTGCCGTTGATTGGGGTTGTGGGCCAGCCTAGAGATGTGATGATCTGCTGACGGTAGTTGTCATCGGTCTCTAGCATCGATGACCACCGGCTGGGCCCTAGGACCTTGAAGCCCTCCGAGCGAATCTGGTCAGCTTCGGTGCCGAATCTGTTATGATCGTAGATGGCGACATTGGGTATCCAGCGTTCATCTTTGTTGAATAGTTTGACTAGACCGGAGCCTGCCTGGGATGGAGAGAAGTATCGAACATCGTGACCTTCCATTTCAGCACGCATCGCTAAACCTAAGGTCATATTAGTCTCTGATACGAATAAGAAATTAGCCACGTCGCGTCCTTCCTGTTCTTAGTATAGCATAGATGTCAATGACGACTAGCCGACCTGTCTAGCATCCACAAAAATAAAACTATTCCAATCACAATGGTTAAGAACATCGCTTATTTCTCCTTCTTTATAAATCTCCCTGTTTTAGGGTCTATCGGAGTGCCCCCTGAGTGGTAACGTCTCTTGTTATGCTCGCTAAACCTTTTTAATGCTTCCTCTGAATAAGCACCCTCTTTTCCTTTGTTCCAAGCAGGATGATATTTGGAGTGCTCTTTGTGTGTCTTGCATAATACTAAGTTCTCTAGACGGTTATCACTCCTAATTCCATTAATATGATGAATTTCTTCTCCAGGCAGCAGATACCTACCTAAATGTTTTTCCATTACAAGACGATGTTCAAGAACATAATTGACGTATGCTTTAGGATGCCCAGGGCAATATATAGAAACATATCCGTTACCTGACTTCTTTTTGCCACCAGTCCAATTATGATTTTTTTCTCCTGCGTTCTCCCCAGGTTTAAATTCAGTATCTGGCGAAGACCGAAACCCCTTTACAAATCTGCCAAACTCGTCTCTCATATACACCGCCTTTCGCATATCTATTATACTTCAGGCGGGTAGTTTGTCAAGAGCTGTTTTCTTGTTTTTGTTGGTAATCTGACATTCCTCCTCCAGCAGCCCAACTAGCTGGATTGACTGTGCCAGCAAGATACTTTGCAGCCGGTGACTGTAGCAGTTGACGAGAGCCTGTTGGCAAAACTCCTTTATCGGTTAGAGCTTCTATAAGTTTGCGTTGAATGCCTTTCGAAGAAACTAAATTGATTCCAATAGCTCCCAGACCGGCTACAGCTTGCATTGCTGGATGGGAAGCAACTGCTCCTGCAATACCAGGAAGATGCTCTCCAAGAACTTCAGCAGCGACGGGAACTAAAGAAGCCTGGGCAAAGTGACCATGAGGCCCGAAATCATTAAGGCCGTCTATGGAAGATAAATCTTTAACTTGTTTGGTATAATTATTAGGCAACCCATATTTAGAGAATTCTTGGTCGACTATTGATGGAGCTTGGTAAGCATCAGTAGATTGGGGGTAACGAAAATGGTTGAGTATCTTTTCGCCTGTCTGGTCGCCAGCTTTTCCACTACCACTAATTCCTCCAAAAAGATTGCCAGCGACTTCAGGACTTTTTAGTTTGCTATATGATTGCCATGCAGAATCAGCTTTAGCAAAATCAGCGTCGTGTGCTGCTAGCACTTTAGAGACGTCGCTAGCCATACCAGAAGATGTCGCCATGCCCATGCCATTAAGTGTCTTATGCAAAGAGCCCAGCTGGCTGACTGTTACAGGAGAGCCGCTTTTAAGGCGGTCAATAGCGTCGTTTATGGTGACGGTGCGTAGAGGATTAGCGTCACTGGTTGTATTGACTGTGCGTACAGCTGCAATGCGCTGTTGCCCTGTATTAGGATCAGTTACAAAGTGTTGCATTTCTTTGGAGACGTTAGGCCCTTCTTTGGAAGTTACAACACCTGTTTGACTGTGCTGTCCTGCTTCTGTAAGTTCATTGCCATATTGGTCAAGGATGCCAGTTCCCCGCGGAGGAACATAGGTATGAGTCATCGACATGCTATTTACGTTGGCAGGCTCCTTCCACAAAGGTGTGTTGCCAATAGCACTGGCGATCTCAGGGCTTTCTCCCATCAGTCTGTTTTGCAGGGAGGTTACAAGGTCTGTGCCATTGACGTCGATGGGTACGTGTGGATTAACCATCGTTGTATTGCCATTAGTATACGCTTTCTGATACAGGCTACGAGCCATCTTGCCGATGCTCTGGATGCCGGCAGCTATCTTGTTGCCGAGTTGAGAACCATATTCGCCGATGTTTTCTGCAACCTCCTTACTGTAGATATTTGGATTATTAGAAAAATGCTGCATAGCTGGGATCGGTTTACCTGCCATGGGCGCAGCTCCAATAATTCTTTTAAGAGCTTGCTGCCTAATAGCATTCCCCGCTGCCCCAGAAACTCCTGCTGTAACATCTCCGGCACCTCTTGCGGGATTAAACGGAATGGCCATACTTCCGGCAAAACCAAGCGCCTGGGATGTTGGTTCAGATAATCCTCTTGATGCAGCTAAGTCCCCAATCTGCATAGGTCGAACTTGACCAGCGTCCACGTCAGGCTCGGCCTTGTTTCCTGGAAGTAAAGCATCTCCTACGCGAGCAAAGGAATTTTCTAAGCCCTGACCAAAATTACTGGCAGCACGCAGAGCGATAGTAGGAGCACCTAAAAACATGGAACGGATAGGATGGTTCTCAGCATCCTCACCCATACCTGCAAATATGTTAGGGTTATTCCATTGACGTCCTTGCACACGCCGCTGCAACACGCTTTGCATTCTGTTAGCAGCCATTTGTTTGTCGAATGCTGCATCATCAGCAGAAGCGGTGCCTGTGTCTGCGGAGTCTCCAGAATTTCCATAAACTTGTGCAAAAAGCTGGTCAGCTACTTGTTCATCATTTTGCGGCTTACCCATTATAAATCACCCATTTTTTGATGGTAGCGTCTAAGTTGAGCGTTTATTCTAGCATCGCTCCATCCTTGATTCTTTAACTGTTGCGTAATTTGATCGTCGCCTTGGCCTATCATTCTGCTCTGATTAAGCATCATAGCCCAATCCATCGGCTTGTCTCCTGGCAATGTTCCCATATTCTCTAGACGTCTGAAAAGGATAGCGTTGGTGACGGCAGAGTGGTAGCGGTTAGGCATACCTTCTTTGACACCTTGTAACTCGACAGTGTTGGGACGACCACGGTTGATGTCGGATGTTAAGCTGTTAGCTAGCGTATTGAGGGAATCGTCGAAACCTGCGATGGAACTGTTGGGTTTCACCTCTCCAAGGAACTTCCCTCCGAAGCCCTTGATGCCAGCTTCGACTTCGCTAGCAGCGGGGCCGCCTTGTTCCTGGATAGCTTGGTTTAAGGATGCCTTGAGGTCCTTAAGGTTTTGCTTGTAGGGAGCAAGAGCCATCTGCTTCTGGCCGTACTCGCTGCCTGCAACACCAGCCATAGCTTCGCGATATTTTGCGGCGGGGTTAGTAAACCCTACTCGCATATTTCCCATATCCATATCATAATTAGACATCATGGGAGGAGCATTAGCCATGTCTTGTACTTGAGGCTGCTGAGCTTGTCCTCCTAGTTGCTGTCCTGTCTGCTGACTCCCTTGCTGCGCTTGCTGCATCATTTGAATATATTTTTGTGGGTTACGCATCTGGTCGGCTTTAATAGCATTGACTTGAGCTGTTGCGTTAGCTTCGTTTGCTTGGGCCCCCTGCGCCTGCGCTGGAGTGACTTCTCCTGCCTGAGGAGCCATCGCTCCTGCCAGCTGCTGGTAACGCTCGTCGCTGTCTTTTCCTATCTGAGCTAGGTCTTGGAATCCCTGCTGCTGATCTCCTCCGTGAAGCCCATCCATTTGGTCCTTGAGGGCTATGGCGGCAGCTTGAGGATTGTTGCCGAGGTTTCGCTTGATGTCGATAAGAGCTTTGGTGAAATCAGCTTTACGTTGCCAATGGGCCTTCATCTGCTCAGTATCAGCATTCTGCTGCATGGTTTTGTAGTAGCGAGCTGTGAGTTGCATAGCCTGCTCTCGCTGGATAGTTTGGGTAATGCTATCTCCAGCATCAGCTATCATTTTAGCTGTAGGGTCTTCTTGTTGGTACATTATTTGAGTTGCGCCCATATTTTCTCCTTATGCTCCTGCCATAGATGCAAAACTCCATTGATTTGGGTCTGAATTAAGCTCGGCGCTGCTGGGACCTTGATAGGGAGATGTGCCTCCGCCAAATGCTTCAAGCGCTGATGGTTGCCATCCAGCACTGCTTCCGGGGCCACCACCACTCATAGCGCTTGCAACATTAGCTGCCGTCTGTATCCCGGCAAGAACATTCTGGAAAGGAGAAGATTGAGGCTGGAGCGCTTGTGTCTGAATACCTAAGTAGTTTAACATTTGATTGACATTCTGTTGATAGAGTTGGTTGCCCTGAATGAAGGCTGTGTATTGTTTATCGAGACCAGCTTGCTGAATTTCTCTTGGAACAGCCTGGATAGCTTCTGATCCTTGGTAGTATTGATTTGCCCCTTGAAGTGCATTGAGAGCATTAACCTGCCCCTGCTGCTGGTATCCTACGCGCATCTGATCTAGGTTGTTCTGCTCAGTGTTGAGAGCGCGAGCCAGGACATTCCCCTGTTCAGAGGAGAAGGATGGCATAGATTCACGTAGATAGGGAGCAACATTCTGCTCCCAGTTGCGCATCGCGGGAGCTTGAATATTTGTATCAAATTGGTTGTTGATGTCTGAAGGGCTGTATGTGCCTATCTGACTGTAGGTATTTCCGGCAAGGGCATTTATACGGGCATTTTGGTCTACGACACCCTGCTCGCCAGCTGTGATCGGGGCAGTAAGGTTGCCTTTATATATGTACTGCGAAGGCCCAGCAGCTAAATTCTGGTTAAACTGCGGTACTAGGTTGCCTTCTACAGACTGCTGGCCGCTGTCTAAAGTAGAATAACTTTTGGCAGAACTGTCAAAAAATCCCATAGTAAACTCCTTATGTCGTCGTAATAGCCGTTATCACGCCACTGGTTATAAATACGTGCCCCACCGCTGTGATGCTAAAGCTGCCCGACGTTCCCTTGTTGATGGCCTGTGTTAGCCCGTTGATCGAAGTGAAGTGTCCCTGCACAATCTGCTGCAAAACAAGCCTGTGCTGATTGAGATAGTCGAACAGCTCTTGGTCAATTTTCTGAAGGCTGTCAGGCACCCTAGGCAAAGACGTTATCGATATGTTAGATGGTACACTCATATTACCATTGTGCTCCCGGCACAAAGTCAAGTTTTGCGTATCGCACGGCTACGAAGTCGTTTAGGCCACTATTAGTGTAGCGTATACGGATGTAAGGATTGCTTACATCCATGTCGAGCATGTAGGTCTGTGCAGTATTAGATAGTGTCACAGGCGACTGCGAAAGTTCATAGAAAGTGTTGCCATGGTCTGTCGAAGTTAAAATGTGCATCTGGCCAGTGCCATACATCTCTGTCGTCAACCTTTGCCATCGTTGGTTGGTGACAGTGAACTCCGCGTGGTCTCCCTCTTGTGGATCAGTCTCCTTATTGCCTGTGATGTCAGGTGTGTCGTAGACGTAGGTCTGTGCTACTTGCGTACCGGCTATGCTTTGTGAATAGACTGTGATGTCAGTCTTGACAACGCGGCCCTGCACATCGCCGTAGAGCTTGGTAGCTGCCCCCTGCTGTACGTTGCAATCTCCGAAGGTGTAGTTCTGGCCGCCGAAAGGTGTCGTTATTTGTCCGTAAGTCAGCCCTGCTTCACGTCCGTAGATGGTGCCGCTGGAGTGTGCTCTGATGCGCCTTGTCCAGGCTTTATCTGCCACACGGTAGACCCAGGTGACGTTGGGGGTGGTTGATGTCCCTGTAGGAATATTGACCAGGAGTTCAGCTTCATGCTTGTCATAGTCCAGCCAGACGGTGTTGATGGCTCCTTGGTTGAGTTCGGCAAAGAGGGCTTGTTTGATTGGTTCTCCGATGGGATCAAGGTAGTATCCTCCGTAGTAGCGATAGACGTTGTTGTTGCTGATGAAGAAGTTGACTTCTTGGTAGCCGTAGGCGGCGCGACGACTGGGGATGCCCACACCGGGGACCATTTTCTGGAATTGCCACACCTGATCGCCACCTACGAAGTATTGATAGTGGATGCTGTTCTCGAAGTAGATGACCATGCCACCGGCAAGAGGGACGGCTTGCATCAGGTTGCCTTCACCATCATCTAGGTCTTGCGCCCCCGCTACACCGCTAGAGAAGTCCTGCGTTCCTGCCGTGTAGCTGAGGGGGGCTTGAGACGACCAGCGAACCCGCTTGAAAAACTCTGCGCCATTCTCGAAGGTGTGGTAGAGATTAAGGTAACCATTGAGTCCCTGAAGGCACCATGCGTTGAAGGTTGTGGGGCTGACAGCTGAAGCTAGGTTGGTGCCGGTATTGTTATAGGCAGTTTTTATCTGCATCGGGTCCTTGCCGTTGGTGAAGATCATAGCATTGTTGAACATGACAGCTGACCAGTAGTCGTTGTAGGTGCCGGTGTAGGTTTGCCCATCATTGACATAGAGGTCAGTATTGGCGTTGTACATATAGAGGTTGGTTGGGGTAGCTACTTCCAAGATTGAGATGCCAGGAAAGGTGGCAGCAAAGAGCATCGTCGGTGCTGTAGTGAAGAAGGCAGCTGTGGCGGTGGCCCACAAGGAGGTGCCATACTCTTTCTGGTTGACGCCAAAGTAGCATTTGAAGTTAGCTCCTGAGGCGGCAGCGCGGGGGTCAAGAAGCTCTGGCATCATGTCTGATTTGATGCCAAGGACTGGGGAGTAGATTTCGACTGACTGACGACGTTTCATTAGACTCCTAAAGGCAGAAAATATGCTGTGTTGACACTTCCTCCTGATGCAACTGCGCTGTAATAATCACCGCTTCTAACTGGAGACATCAAGGTATACATGTTGGTGCCGCCTGTCGCGTAAATTACGTTACGGGCTCTGATAGTTGAGGGATTTGAGTTCCCATCGCTGTAGATTGAAAATGTAAGAATGTTGCCTCCCGCAATGTTGGCCGACACGATGTAGAAGCCATCAGAGGTAGCTTGGTTTGTGCCAGCATTGGAGGCAGCCCACACACCGAAACCTGCCGTGTTAGACCACCCAACACCTGGAGAGGCTGTGGTGGAAATGAGAATCATGCCCTGCGTTGTGGCTGGGGTCAAGATAACCAGCGTGCCTCCAGAAGTGCCAACTACCATCTCACCAAGTGTGCCTGTTGAGGAGTAGGAAGCTCCAACAATGTTAACCGAGCCGGCTGAGTTGATGACAGTCTTGACGCCGCCTGTAGCATTCTGGTACAGAAGGGCGTAGTTGGTATTGGCGTAGAGCATCCCTGCTTGGGTCGTTGTGCCAACTAGGGGCATCACTGGTGTACCCGTCTGGCCCTGCAAGCTAATGTAGGTATGCTGCCCCGCTAAGGAGGTGGCAGACTGGCTACTAGGCCAGACGTGCTCTTGGGCCATACGGGAGCGCACTCCTACCTTGAAGTCAGTCTCGTAAAGAGGGCCCTGATTAACAAAAGTTGATTGCTGTGGATTGGACTCGTCCCAAACGCTTCCGTCACCGAGTGCCATAAATTCTCCTATCTTTTAAATATTATATCGATTACTGCCAGCAAGCAAGCTACCGCACCACCTGCCCACCAGATTGTGTGATTGATGTTGTCAAATTTCCTATCATCATCTTTCTTGTGTTCCTCAAGTTCTTTTCTGACTTCAAGAGCGCTGCTTATTAAAGTGTTGACCCTCTCATCAATACGGGCTAGTACTACAGCCACTGCTGCCTCTCCGTTGTCTCCGAAGTCCGTTTTTCGCCGTGGCGTCCCATCCCATTGTCCGTTACTCACACATCACCTCCGTAAAACGCTATAAGATGCAAGTTAATAAGTCCCGTTTTTCCAAACATTCATTGTCTGCTCGTCGGTAGAAGCGATATAGACGCCGGTCTGGTTGATCGTAGCCGCCGTCACCGTATCCATATTGACCGCGTTCTGCTTGATAAGTCCCCCAAACAACTGCGTGAAAGCATTTCCCGTGACTTGTACCGTCGTCGTGGCTCCGCTTGGTATAAAGGCGTTTGATTCAATCTTATCACCGTTAGTATTAACATCATTGACTAAGCCAAAACTTCCATCCTCATAATAAGCCGTCGCATTTTTATGTGCGAAATCCACGTTGATGCTCTCGATCTCCGTGGCCGCATACGCAATGCAACCTAAAAGCAAAAAAGCTAAGATGGACTCTGGTAATAATTTTCTCATTTGATACCTCCTGTTTTAAAAGTCGAAGTCGCCGGAGACGTGGGGCGATGATGCGCCACCTCCCGTAGGGCCGTAATTGTAAAGTTTTGTCAGGTTAGTCGAACTTAGAACACTATTAAATACTTGAACATCTGTAATATAACCAATAAAGCTTCTTCCTTCATCGGAGCGATTCCCAATATAAAGAGAACTTCCTGAATCATTCTGATATGTCCCAGACCCGTTTGAGGTTATATCGTAAGAAATTTCTGAATTATCCACGTAAATATGTACATTAGTTGCTGTTGTTGATCCATCCCAAGTTATTGCTATAAAATGCCAAGCATTTAAACTAAAGCCGTGCCCATTGGTGTTAACACCGCGATCGAGTTCTGTCGAACTAAACTTGGCTATAAATTCAAGACAATAAGCAGTAGTACATGATTTGTTTAAAACAAGCCATCCTTCGGAACCAGATGCGTCTTTATCGAAAATTCTATAACCTAACCCTCCACTAGTATCTGTATTATAAACCCACGCCGTAGCTGTCATTCCAGATGTTAGGTTGTTTAAAGTAGAGGAAGCTGGTGCGCTTAAAATATCCCCATCGGCATATAAAACCGAATGGGAAGCAGAACCGCTGACAGCATAATTGGGGACTGTTGAACTCCATGCCGGATGCCCCGATGAACCAAAAGTCAAAGTGTTTGAATTGCCGCTGCTATCCGCCGTAGTCGTTCCGCTTCCTTCAGAGAATTTCCAACAAGCTTGAGACGTTGTGCATAGGTCAGCCAAAGCTCCGCCAGCCCACCCAAGAAGCAATAATAATGTAAGTAAGACTTTAATCATGAAAACGCCTGCCCCACAATCCCGCAATATGCGTTAGTACCGTCCTCGTAGACGGAGATGTAGTCTACAGCGGCGTTTGTAGCCGTTGGCACCATTGCCGAGCCGCCGGCCCATTTGCAACCGCTGATCGTGCCGTTGTAGCTGGATACCGCGCTTTGAACGATTTTAAGAGATATTACGGATGTACCCACGACCGGCTGGGTAAAGGTCAAGGCGCAAGCGTCACCGTTGGTCAAGGTGAGCTTTTGACGTGTCCCGTTGGCAGGGTCTATAGTGGCCGCTGTGGTGCAGGTCCCGTTGTCGTACTCGCCGTTGTTGAATATTGACTTGGAATCAACCATGCTTTTAAATCGTACCGTTCCAGAAACGTCAAGCAATGCGCCTGGCGTTGCAGAGCCAATACCAACATTGCTTCCTGTCTCATAAATATTAGAACCGGAAATAACCCAGCCGCTATTTCCACCTTGAATTGTGCCAGCAACACCAGATTTAGAGCAGGTTACACCATTGGTGCAATTTAGGCTAAAGACGACGCCCTTATTAGTTCCATTGTCATACAGCTGAAAAGGTGGGTTGTCAGCAAATGCTATGCTGGCTACGCACAAGAAAACTATAAGTTTAGACAACATAGACATAAGTTCCACTTTCGCCATTTGCGTCAGCGTTAACATATACTTTATTTAAGTTATTGATATCTAGACGCTGTGTCTGTAAAGCTAGTAAAGGAAGACCGTTGCCAACAGTTACCGTAGAGCCGCCTACCCATAAAGAGCCGGTATTAGTCGAGTTGCCTACCAAGACGACGTAGGAGCAAGCTACGCTAGCCACAGAAATTTGCACAGCCGTCCCACTGTTGGTTACAGTGAAATTGCCATTGCCTATGGTTACTGGCACATAAGTAGACACTACTGCTACGTTACTAGTTCCACTCATAGAAAAGGTGCCCGTAGCAACTGACGCCACAGTTACATTGCTGGCAGACAGTACGTTGACGACGTTCATGGTGCCTGTCGCCACAGATGCCACTGTGACATTGGCCGCTGTGACAGTGACTGTGTTAACTACGTTCATCGTACCTGTGGCTACAGACGCCACCGTAACGCCAGAGGCTGATAAGACATTAACAACATTCATCGTGCCCGTAGCAACTGAAGCGACGGTGACGTTGGAGGCAGAGATGACATTGACAACATTTACTGTGCCTGTAGCTATTGACGCGATAGTAAGACCCGTGCCTGTGATAGGCAACATGTTGCTTACAGAAACGTCACCACTGTCAGTGTCTACGTTACCTAGCACTAGCTTGACGCGCTGCAACGCTGCTGTGCCAATAAGCTCCGCTGCTACTATTGGACCAGTTCCCGTATTTATTTGAATTCCGTCGGCCATCGATCACTCCTTAAGAAAGTGCTGCGCGTACTGTCGTATTTTCAGTGGTTCTGTAGCTAAATTGATAGCTGTAGGCGACACCTTGGACCCCTGCGTATGTTAAGAGTAGCAGAAAACCTATAGGAGTGCCGCTAATGCCGTCTAGCCCGGCGCCACCCTGCCCGCTTCGAAGTACCCAGGCGGACTGCGCTGCTGGACTGCTGGGGTCAGATGACAGTTCTGGAATGGCGTTGCTGCCGCCTGCCCGGTCTATGAGTGATCCGCCTCCATGTGAAATTATGCTGCCCATTAAGGTCTCGCTCCCGTCTCGTAAGTTATCATGAATGTCGTCGTGCCGAGGGAGATTACGTTAAATTGTTGCAAGTTGTTGGCCCCTAGAATTTGAATGACATCTCCTGAGTTGACCATGTGGCCGACACTGCTTGTTGGTGTTGATCCGTCATAGTTGTAACGAGCTGAGGAGCCTTCCACCGTAAGTAACGCACGGATGATGGAGGGGCCGTAACCGGCAAGGGCCTGGGCGGAGGCAGTCACCGTCAACGTGGTGAAGTTGCTTGCCATGAACATGCCCTGACCTATTTGAAAACCGTAACGAGACATTTGTGGTTCCTAGAATGAGTAAAGACGCTTGCCGTTAAAGTAACCTGCTCCATTTAAAGAAGTGTTAGAGAGGCTTAAGCTGCCAGCGGCAGCAGCGTTTTTAACAAATAAACTTATGACGTCTCCAGAAGTAAGTGGAGTTATAAAAGCTATGGGTATGGGGGTGGTTCCTGATCCACCGTTTTGAATAGCATTAATAAAAGCTACCCCATTCTTATATACTCCAGCAGTGCATGAAGCTCCTCCTGAATTGATTATAGTCATGTAGGCATTTATTTCATAGGTTCCAGAGACAGAAACTGTAAACGTGCCCCCTGTTGTGACAACACTGCTAGCATCTAGAATTTGAGCATTGTATGTTGGGACAATGGTGCTTGTTGCTGTTGCTTGAGCACTGTTAATAGACACGTAGCTAAATGATGGGCCTGGTGTTCCAGGAGCATAAAAGTTCAAAGCTCCGGTTGTCACAAAAAGAACGGTGCTGTTAGAGCCGAGTGTTGCTGGCATGGCATAGGTGCCGACAGATAACGAACTGTAGGTGCCAATGCCTCCTGTATGCACTACCGCATTAGCTGTCAAAGTGCCTGTAATGGAGACGTTGCCTGCAAATGTCCCTGTAGTTGCCTGAAACACAGTCAGGCCCGTCAAGGAGCCGCTTGTCGCTATGACAGCAGACATCGTCACCGCGGAGGCAGTGAAGCTGTTAAGGTTGGTGTTGATAGCAACTGAAGCTAGGTTGCTTAGACCTGTGTTAGCTCCCGTTCCTCCGGATGGGCTAACCCATTGCGCGTTGCCTGTCTGAACTGTCAGCAGTGCTCCTGTTGAGCCCAGCGTTGTCGGAAGGCTGTAGGTGCCAATGCCGACGTAGCCGAATGTGACGTTACCACTGGTACAGGTGACAGTGTTAAAGAGGCCAGTAGAGGCGGTGATGCTAAAGACGCCTGTCATGCTGCCTGTAACTGTGGGGCTTGACAGCTGAGGCACAGGCAGGAAGGTAGAAGGCTTAATGCCTCCCGTTGTGGCATGAACATAGGAAAGCATCGTATCCAGCGTCGAGAAATTGTTGGCTATCTGGGTAACGACATTAACCTGGTCAGACGTTGTAGCAATCGTCAAATTGAAATTAGGTGACTGTGTTGACATCTAAGCTCCTACTGACTACGATAATTAACTATGTAGGCAACACCACCACTGCCGGTAACGCTTAAGCCTCCAGTAACAGCTACTGCGAATACGGGGTTGTAGGAAATAGTGGCAGCAGCAGCACCAGACCAAATAAGTATTATAGCAGCGCTGTCTTTTACTGTAAGGCTGCCAGCAGCACCTGAGCAGTAGGCAAAAATGCCTCCCCAATAGCCTGCACCAGTTAGAGCAGTTATACTTGCTCCTGCTGATGTTGCTAAATACTGCATTGCATTAGCTTGATACATAAATCCTCCTTATGACCATGTAGTATTATTCTTGGCAGCCGAAGTTATAAATGTGTAGCCGGCTAACTGCTCCCACAGAAGTCCTGAACTTTGAATAGATGCCCATGCGTATGTTCCCCATTGGCTCCAGACGTGCTGATAGCTGTACTGCGTTCCTGAGAATGCGACGGTAGGAAGGCTTGTAGAGGTCCAGTAGCCTGAAGCCGTCCCCATCGTCGGAATCCATGTCTCTCCTGGAGTAAAACCAGCCCAATTTGTCACGCATCATCTCCACCAAGTATTGAGATTCGTATCGCGTATAAAGGGATTGTTGAAATAGTCGCCGGAGAAGTCGATGTCGTGGCTGCTGAAGCCTTCAGGTGTGGGCGTCCAGTCAACGAAGCGGTGAGCCTCGTCAGCGTTCTCCTTTATCATCTTAACGATTTGGTCGCCGCAAGATTCCCAATATTGAGCGTCCTTCGTCTCTTGCAGCCAGCGGAAGCCGAACATCGTAGCGTAGGCTATGATAGCATCGTCGCAGTTGGTGTATTGGCTGACATCTGTGGTGTTGACCATGTCTGAGGGATAGAGGGAGCAGCGAAGCTCCAGCCCATAGACATTGTCTGGTATAGGAAACAGCTGAAATGTCAGCGTCTCCTTGAAGGGAATGTAGAACCAGCTGCGAGCCTGCGTCAGGGCTGGCGCATAAGGCACTTTGCGATCCATCTCCCAAGGCATCGTGCAGGAGAGGCGACGGGAGTTAAGGCCGTCAATCAGACGCAAAGTGTAGCTGCGACGCAGGGTAGAGGGGAAGCTGTAGGTTTGCTGCCCCGCTACCGTCTGCGTCGTCAAGTCGTAGTTTAGAAGGTCTACCTTACGTGAGAGCCATAGTTGCGCACGGTTGACCCAGGTGCCCATGCGATTCTGCAAGTTGGCCCCTGATTGAAGATTAAGGGCCCCTGACTTAGCTAGGTTATCTAAGGCCTCCTGCTGCATCTGTAAGTATGTCAAGTTAGAAGCCATTGTAATCCTTAGCTAACCAGCTGTTCCTTGATATGGAGCAAATGTCCCGATGTTTATGACAGCTGGGAATCCTGCTCCTCCAGTTGTAGCTGCATTGAATTGAAACACATAGAATCCACTATCTGTGGTAACGATCATAGTGTCACCAGCTGAAGCAGTTGCTGTGGTATAATTAGCAAATGGAACAACGAAGGTTCTTCCACTTGGAGCTACTCCACGTCCTATATTACAGGTTCCCAAAGAATGTAGGTTCTTCCTAGACATTTTGTCTCCTATGCTGTACCTACCAAAGTTCCAGCACTGTTTGCTACTAATTGAGTTAAATAGCATCGTGTAGCTGCATGGGAAGCCCCTGTTGTAGCTACGAGCGTATAAACACCCTTAAGAGCGCAGGTGCCTGTACCGGCATCAACAACAACTATCTTTGCGGGATATTTGAGTTTCCTGTTATTATGATAAACTAGCTCGGATACGCGCCTTCTTTTAGACATGTTGGTCTCCTAGATTGGGGCCTTTAAGCCTTGCTCAGTTCCAATAAGGGTGCCAATTTGAGTGCCGCTGCTGACAGTTAGATAGCATTGTGTTGAAGTAGCTCCTGCAACCAGGGTAATAATACCTCCTGCTCCAATGGTGCCGGTGCCTCCAGTTGCCACCACAATAGGGGTCTTAGCGCCTGTTTTAAATCCATGGGACCTGCCGAAAACCAGTTCGGAAACTCTGCGTCGTTTTGTCATACTGATCCTTCTGCCTGTCTATAGGGTTACAGGCTATTCCGTATTTTACGTTGTCGCTTACTTTTTATGATAGCCGTCTATGCTAGCGCCAGAGATTCCACCGTGGCCTTTGTGGATGACGTGGGTGGGCTCGTAGTGATTTGGCACCAGGTCGTGCATCGCACTTCCTTCTGACTCTGTGTTTTTGCTATAGGGTTTGAGGTCAGGCGCTGCGCCAGCGCCGTTCTCACCTACCGAATCTATCGAATCTGCATGATAGTTACTTTTCTTGGCCATAGGCCCTCCTACTTTCCGACCGTCACTAGAGTAAGGTCTCTATTAGCTACAGTTTCGTTATAGGTTTTATCCCCCTTGACTATGTTGCCCTCACCTACGATGGGAGGCTTGGGCTTGATACTGGCCTCAACTGCCTGCATCTTGTTGTAGAGCATAGCCTGGTGAATCTCCATCTGGTCAGGAGCAAGGTTCACCACAGCCTTGTTGCGCTGCATACGAGCCATACCCATGTTGGCAAAGTGGGGCTTCGTATCGTCGGTAATACCGGCATGGTTCAGACGCACCGTCATGTGGGCGCGAGGTTTGATACCCGCCTCCAGCAGCCTATCACAAAACCAGCTGTCGGTAGGGTACATGCTGGTACAATGGAACCATGGCTGCTTAATTTGGTCAAAAACCTTCAGGTCAATCAGCGTGAAGGGAAATGGTGTTAGGTCACACTCCTGCACTTCGATGTTGATCTCCTTGCCGCAGCTGTAACAGAAGTGGACGTCCCAACTAGGCTGATTATATTGGCAATGAGGGCACTTAGGAGGCACCTCGTAAAGACGATACATCGAGTTGTCGGCTGGCATATCGATGACCTTCTTGGTAAGGTCGTAGCGGCGAAAGACGCACATGGCATGAGGGAACTTGCTGGCGTGCATGACGCCACTGATAAATGGCACGTTGGCCTCGATAAGCTTATGGAGGTCGTCTGGCGTGACATCGAAGATGTCATCGTCCATCAGAAGGATGTGGGTGCATTTGTTAAACTGGGCAGTCTTAACTAAATACTCCTCTGCCATATGGACAGGACGGCGATAGGCAAAATGATAGCAGACTTCGTATCGAGGGTCGCGGGCAGCTAGCAGCATCGTCCAGAATTTTAAGAAGCTCTCGAAGAATTCGTAGGAGACAGATAACATGGGTATGCCGATCATAATGCGTAACTTGCCTTCGGGAGGAGGCGGCACAATAGACTGCTCTGGCTGGGGCGAGGTTTCAATAAAGCCTTCACAGTTAGCCCTGGCCCCTCCGGGAGATAGAGGGGCTGCGCCAGGGACAACAGGATCAGCAGGCATGTCCATCGTCGGCAACTTAGGGGCCGGTAGCGGCGGAGTAAGCTCAGTTAGCCTATTTTGCAAAAATGTAATTTGGTTCTTGAGTTCAATGTTTTCCCTCACTAAGGGAGGTAGTTCGCCCGGCTTCGGTTGCCCATTTCCTGGTATAACGTCGCTCATTTCGTCTCCTTTTGTCGTGCTTCCCATTTAACTGGCTTATTGCAGAAGTTACAGCAGAGGATGCCCTTTAGCACCTCGTACTTTGGTTCAACGCATTTACACATGTTGAAGCTGAGAAAATAGTGGTAGATGCGCGTAAAAATTGACAGCTTTCTCGGTATAAATAATCTTCCTTCTGCCATTCGTCCTCCTCGCTTACCTTCCGGGGAAGGGCCCCAGGTTACCCAGGACCCTCCCCGTAATTCGCTCATTTCTAGTTTTGAATGCTTAAGTAGACAGGGTTAGCTTGTCCAGCTGTCGCAGCTAACGAGCTGTTCTTACCTATTGCGTAGCTATAGTCAGGCAAAGCGTTGCCTGTAGAGCCCAGCGTTCCTGTAGCAAACAGAGAAACGACGCTTCCTGTAGTGCCAAGGCGTAAGCTGGCCGCAGGTACAGTAGCTCCGACGTGCGTCGGATTAGCACGCCCCCATGTCTGGAGCCAGAAGTAGCCACCAGAGGTGACGTTGACAGGGGTTACACCTACAGCACAGTGCAGTGCCTCAGAACCGACAAAGCAGAGGTTGTAGGAGTTAGGCACGATCCAGAAAGCTGAGCCTGAGGTGACAGCGGTGTTAAGGCCGTCATACAGGGTGATCTGGCAAATACCGCCCGATGCCACAGTGTTGCTCTTGATGCGGTACATCTCGCCGACGTTAGTGCCGCTAGCTACACCGAAGAAGCCTTCGGCATAGGTGTTGACGGCAGCAGCTACACCTGTCGAGGTGACGGAGATGACTTTGGCACCAGCGGCTGTAGAAGCTACCAGCAGCAAGCCGCTTTGATACGAGGCCACTTCAGGGGCCGCGCACATGACAGTACCACCAGCTACGGAGGCAGAAGCCTGCGCATAGTAGTAGGTACGGTCAGACATGCGAAGGCGGGTGCCGAGTGGAGCTTGCTGGGTGCCTGTAACGACGGTGTTGACAACTTCGTAGATGCTTTGAGGAACCGGGATAATCGGGTCCCTGACTAACACTTCATTCGATGGTACGCTCATGATACTCTCCTTTGGTTTATAGGCTACCTATTTAAGTCCCATTGTCTTGGGGCTCGGAGGTAAACTATGCTACTCCAGTTAAGACCCCTAAGCTCTGCCGACGAGAGCTGATGAAGTCCAGTTTGATGACGATTTGTGCCACCCTGTCATTGACCTGATTGGGGATCGGCTTCCACTCCGTCATGTCAAAGTTGACATCCGGGTCAATGTTGATGCCGCAATACTTGCTATTTAGGAAGTACATGGCACCAGAGGGGCATTGCGAGCTCCAAAGCAAGGGGATACCCTTCCATGCTGTCGACATAGACTCAGGGTCTGCGCCTTCCTTGACGTTGATAATCATACGCTGCTCCAGAACTTCGTCGTCGAATAACTCGGCAACTGTCTGGGTCGTGATGATGATGTTAGGCAGCATACGAGTCTTGCCTTCAGAACAGGTGTTAGCCAGGTTGCGCATATCGGACAGAAGGTAGACAGAAGCGGCTCCTGTTGCAGTCTTCTGCCGATTTTGCCACCAGGTGTAGGTGGTTTGCGCAATGTTGCCTACGGTACGAGCAGAGGTCGGTGTGCTATCAACGATGTTACCTAAACCGTCGATATCTTTGTTGCCGTTGCCGCTGCCATCTTTAAAAAGCTGCTGCTCAATGAGGTCAGTCAAGGAGTCACGCAGGTTGTCGATTTTAGCGTTGGCCCAGTTGATGTGCTGCTGCACCGATTTGTTCTGTGTGTCGTCAGTGAAGTAGCGCACGATAGAACCGGCCATCCATTTCCAAAGATACTGAGCGACAGTTAGGAACTTGGTCTCAGAGAGAGAGACGGTGTCGCCGCGCCCGATGGAGGTGACAGTTTCGTTCTTCGCATAGCTTAAAGGAATTTCGAGGTAACGACCACCTGTGCCATTGAGCACAATCCCGCCTCTTTTAAACAGTTCGTTTGTCAGTGGTGTAGCGGTGAATATGGAGTCAGTTACCTCTTTTTTTCGGTTCGTCCAGGTTGTCGTATAGAGGTCATCAAGGACCTCCGTTCTGGTTGGTGTTGCCATTTTGTTGCTCCAGTCTATATTGTGTCCGAAGTCAGACCGTGCCTCTGGCGCACCTCATTCCACGCAGCATTACCTGCGTCGGTCGGATTCTTAAAACGCTGAGCTGTCTCCCCTGGAAGGGGAACTGTGCCACCAGGCTTCTCGCCGCCTTGAGGGGCTTGCTGCTGTTGCTGCTGGTTGCCCTGGCCATTCTGCCTATCGCCGTTGTTCTGGGCCGCCTGATCGTTGGCCCAATTAGCCTTAGCAATAAGATAGGCTTGCTCAATGTTTAACTCCGTATTAGGGGTGCTCTCCAAAACTGCCACTGTCTGATCTCTGAAATCGTCGAAGTCGCCATATTTGCCTCGCACAGCCTCAACTTCTTGTGCTGCCGATACTGCATTTAGCCTTTCATAGATGGGTTTACCCCACTCGGAGAAACCTTGGTTGAGCTGGGCTGCGATAACTTGCTGCAACTGTCCCAGTGTCAGGTTGGCTATGCTAGCATTGGCATTAGGTTGGCCTGTCGGCTGCTGTGGCTTCGTACCTTGAGCTTTCTTTGCTTCAAGATAGCTTAGGTAGTCGGTGTCGAGCAGTTGGCCCTTAAGCTGATCGAGGGTCCTGCTAAGCTCGGCATTCTTGGCGTTCAATGCGTCGAATTCAGTCTTCGAAACTTGGTTTTCTTGATTTTGCTGCCCTGCGGCTGTCTCAGCCATGTTACACCTCCGTCGCGGTGGTTGTTACTTGGTTTTCGCTTCCTGTTAAGCCCCCAATCGTTGGGTTTGCTGCCATCGCTTCCTTTCGTGCTACCAACTGCACCTTCCTGTAAGCACGGACAATGGTGCGGGCGACTAAACTGATGTCGCGGCCCGACCATTCCCCTTCAAAGTCGTATCTAGGCTCTTTGGTAATCTGCAAGGTGATAGTCAATTTCTTATTTCCTTTAGCTGTCAATGCCATCGCTTCCTCCTTTTAGTAGCTCCATTCAAAGCCCTTACCTTGGCTCCTTGACTTCATGAACATCTTAGGGATGATGGTGCGCCCTGTCTTGCGGCCAATCTCAAGGCAGACCTTCTTAAGATGCTCCTTATCCTGGATGAAAATTGGCTCAGGGCCAATATTTTCCCACCAGCCACGAACATAGTCTGCGCTCCTGGCAATTCTGCGGCCTTCCGGGGACCTTTTAGCTGTGCCATAGGGATCGTCCTTTTGGATGATTATGCTTGCCATGTTATGTTAAGTTCGCCGGGTCAGCGCCCAAAAAAGGGTTGTTTTTGGTTTTTATTGATCTCATAAGCTAGCCACCTCCTGCCTGCGGCACCATCGGTGCCGGCCTCATAGCATTCCTCACATTAAGGTTACCTTGCATCGGAGGCTTTTTAGCTTGCTGCACTGCTGCCAGTTGGTGGGGCCTCATAGCTGTCTGGGGGCTGCTTGCTGCACCTCCCAAAGCTTCCATAGCCATTTTCTGCTGGGCCATCTGGTTGCCTGCCCTAGTCTGTGCTAGCAGCTTATCTATGTCGAGCCCCAGGTCGTCAAACTGATTAAACATGACCCTTTGTATCTCATCAGGGATGGGGGCACCGGCCTCAATCATAGGCTGGTTCATCTGGGCCCACGCCTGCGCTGCCTCCATATACTCTTGCCTTTTGGTCGTAGTATCTAGATTCGTACCTTCCTCTGGCTCTATGATGATGTCATACTCATCAGCAATCTCTTTACCAGAATACTTGACCCAGTACTGCGCTCCATCAGGTCCTACAATGCTCTCGACACGGTCGCGGGTCCAATATTTAAAGATGTAGGCGTTGAATTTGCTAATTACCCTCGTCAGCAGATCGACGATGGCATCTCGCCTCTCATCTAACCTGATGTTGGCGGAGGCCATGACAGCCTGCGTCTCAGCGCTGGTGACGTGGGTCTTTCCTTGATACTCTCCTTGCAAGATACGGCTAAAGCCGACCATCTCCCTTACGTCTCCCTGTACCACATTACCCATCCCAGTCAGCTCCTCCAGGATGCCGCCGACACCTGGGTTAAGAGGGACGACGCTGTCCCTTAGACCCATCTCTGTCTCCACCTCGACGAAGGCACCGATGTCGCCTGACTTGAGCTTCTGCTTCTGCTCTGCATCTAAGGCACCCTTCTTGATGAGGGATTTTATGATATTGACCTGCCTGTGCTTCATACTCTGAGTTCTAATGTCCATCATCTCAAGCAGTTGCGGCTCAATGATTCTGGCATCCGGAATGCCGTAGATGTAATCTGGATCAGGATTAAAGGTCAGCGTCTCAGCTGGCAGGCCATTAACCTGCATATCATCGTTGTCTTTTCGCAACAAAGTGTTTTCATTTTGCATCGTAAAGGCTAGAACCTTGCCAGACCTGGCATCATGGACTTGCCAAAGCTCGACCCATCTAGCTTGAGGGTCGGGGCTGAAGTTGGTGGCTTCCTTCCAATCTGTAAGCCTGCCCCCTTCAGGGTAGGTACGCACAGGAATGATCTCACCGACCAAATCTTTCGTATTGCTGTACTTCTTGTCAGCCTGAAGGTCGACAACACGCCGGAAGATGCGCATAGCGATCCAATCTGCTGACTCAATACCGGTGCAGCCCCAGGGAAAGATGACATCTTCGGGCCTGGCACGCAAGAACCAAGGCATACCGGGCATGACTCCTGTATTTACCTCAATCCTGTCTCCTTTTCTGTTAAATTGGCTTAAGGTGTACTCGCCTTTGGCATCCAGCATGTCAGAATTGAGGCCAAACATGCTATCGTAGCCAGTGAAGCCGGTCGCAGTGCCTGCAAAGAAGCAATCGTTGACCAGGCGCTTAATCTCTCGCTTCATCATCAGCTCTCGGATGAGCCAATTATCGATTTTCTGCACGATGCGGCAGTTTAGCTCAGCTAAAGGGCCCGTCTTACGGGGTGTGCAGGTGATTTTGGGGTTGCGAAGGATGATTTGCGGGGTCATAGACCGCAAAACGCTAAACACTAGGTTTAACGGGAGCGTATTTGCGGCAAATTCGTGCCGATAGTACGCTTTATACCTTGCCCACTCCTGCCCTCGTCCTACCTTTTGCTGATATCGGAGGCCATTAAAGATACGATCCTGCCAAAGTTTGCACTCAGAGAGGCCACCTGTCGCTGATTCCATGCCGAAGTTCATTTTTTGTATCCGCCTTCTGCCTCTTTGCGCGCTTCTGACAGAGCTATCGCAATACCCTGGGCACGGTTGGTAACTTTAGGCCCTTCTTTTGAGCCGCTTTTGAGCTTACCATGCTTAAACTCTCGCATGACTTTGATAACTTTGTTTTTATAGTCTGTCCGCTGGTCTAGTTTTTCCATTTAGTAAGCCGCACCCTTGATCGTCTGGTTGTCTTTGTGGATGGCACCACCATAACTGTTGCCAGATTTGCCGCCTATGGTGTGACTACGGCCACCAGCACCTACTTGTCCAGTGTTAGTGTGGGCGGGCCCCTTCTCCCGATGCACCTCGTTGGTAAACTTGCTGCCCGGTTTGTTAGGCTCGCCCTTTTTAGCACCCTTAGGGGTCAGCAGCTTAACTGCCTTGGCCCTCACTACATTATTGGTAAACTTGGTTGTTGTTAGCATTGCCTAGCTCCTGGTATTTTTGTAGGTAGGCTGTTGGGATGCGCCCCTTTTTTATGTTGCCGGCTCCTACATTGTAGGCTCCCACCCGGTTAAGCTCCGTGTCAGGCACCCCTAGTGCCTTTAGTTGCCTGGGAATGTTGGTATTCATGTGCCACGTACTGACCTGCGCATTGACGTTAGGGTCAAGAAGATCGCTTGTTGAGAACTGTTGCCTAGGGTGCTGCTGATTCCAGTCAATGAGAGCCGGGTGTCGCACCTGCCCTAAGCCAAAGGCCCCTCCATCAGGGCTGACAGCGCTAGGATTGCCAGATGATTCTATTTGCCAGATACGGTTCATATCGACGTAGTTGGGGTCTCCCATCTGCTGACCCGTCAGAGCCGTAATGCGGGATGCAGTGGCTCCCATGCTGTCTCCTCCACTTTACGCATATCAAGGGGATCATCAAATGGGTATCGCTTTTGCCCCTTATGACTTAAGATTTCTGCCTCAATCGCTTCAAGAGTAAATGGTCCCGCCTCCGTCTTTGCTGCCACTGTTTCCACTTTCTTAGCCAACCGATGCAACCAGCCCAGCAGGTCAATAACGTCTTTGGTAGAGGCATAAGGATAGTCCTCCAGTTCTTGGAGCAAGGTTTGCTGACTTCGCATGATATGAAGCATACCATTGGTGACGACAGGTTCAACTGACTCGATACGCATGGATTTGGCATTGGCCTTGTTGTCCATGGGTAGGGCCTCAATTTGGTAGACATGAGCGCCTTCCGCTTCCATAGCTTTCTTAGCGAAGTGACGCAGCGCTATTTGATATCCTACCTCCTCCACATAAACCTTTGAGTTAAACATCCGAGAGTGGCTCTCCATAATTTCGATGACCCTAGTCGGGTTGAATTTACCAACATCGGTACGCAGAACCCAAAGGTGATTACGTTTGTCTCGACAACCTGTCATGATGACATTGTTGCATATCTTCTTCGAATCTTTCCAGCTAGCTAGGTCAACCAGGGTGACGTTGCGCTGGGTTAGGGGGGCTTCGTCGAGACTCTCATGGATGTGCACGAAGCCTATATTGAACTTCACTTCGTCGCCGGCCCGCGGCCGGTTCAAATACTGTGTTTCAAAGATTTTACGGCCCTGTGCTTGTGCTATCGTCTCAAGAGTCACCTTGTTGTAGCGCTGGGGCCAGATGCACCACGTATCGTCGTCGATAGGCCATCGTGCCTCTTTGGTGACTGCAACTTCAAATTTAGTGTATTGTTTCTCTGCCCGTCGGATGTAGTCGATGAGGTCATGCGGTGCCCATCTGGTACCTGTGTTATCGATGCAGCCTGTCTGCGGATTGGAAAGGAGGGAGAAAGTTAGCTTGTGCCAGCCGATGGCATTATCAATGTCTTCTTGGGAGGGCATAAGTTCCTGGCCTGTAAAATCATCCTTCTTTGCATACACCAGGTCATCCTCCAAGATGTGGTCGAAGTGTTGCGAGATGACTGATCCCCCCACCCCCACTGCCGTATAGGTACCTTCGGTGAAGTTGGTAGGTCTCTTGACGCAAGCACAGTGATCGCTCCATCTGGTTTTGTTATATTCTGGGATAAGCTCTGGGAAAGCTGCTTTAAGACGCTCATTGTTTTCCCATTCTGACTTGATCTTGTTGACCATCTTTGCCGCATTGTCGATAACATTGCTTGCAATGAGGATACGAACGTCAGCGCCTTTGTAAGGATAGACTTCACGGTAGAGTCCTTCTTCGTCAGGTAGAGTTAGCCATATTGCCTTAGCAATAGTGAAGGTCCAAGTCTTAAACCAGGAGCGGGGGACACAGGCACTACGAAACCTGCCATACTGTGCCGCTGTAGCAAAGTGGCACATGTCTCCATGTACGTGTGGGACGAAGTCTTTGTAACCTAGAACTTCCTTACACAGGTAATAGAGACTGCGTTGACACATCAGCCGGTCTACTGTCGCCTGGGCTGCTAGAGGATTGGCCATCTGAGCTTATGTCCGTTACGGAGCTCGCAGCATCTTTTACACTCGCATCGCTAAGGATGAAAGAGCTGGGTTGGTTAGAGAGTCGCTTAACGATGTCCTGCGCTTCCTCAAGAATGGCCTTAGCTGATGTAACTTCAGAGGGTGAGTAGACCCTTTCGCGGGTCTCGGTGATGGTGACAGGTTTGAGTCCTGACCTGTCTAAAATGTCTTTACAAGCCTCCAGCATGACTCTGTTGCCGAATCCTTCTTCACTGGCCATCTTTGTCAGCTGCAAGGCTGCCGGCACAGTTGCCTCAGTAATTAACCGTCTAGCCTCCATAACAGCGTCCATGTCAGCCACCTCGCTACGCTGGGCTGTGACAGTCTGGATGACTCGCTGTTCTACTATTTCTGCACGACGCTTAAACATTGGTGCGTCGAATATGGTCTGTACGACATCCTTGTCGATGTTGAGAAACTTCGCTACCTGCTCCGGCGACTTTCCCTCATTGTGCATGACAAGAATTTTGGTATGAAGGGGAGTCCACCTAGATTGGATACCAAGCCAGTAAATCTTCTTGCCATTGATCTGGGCCACTACCGTCGTAGCCTTCTTCGGCAGCGGCTTCTGGTCTCCTACCTTACTCTCGTTCTTCCTGACTTTAAATGGCATCTTTGTCCTTACCTACTACGCGTCCGCTAAAGGTGCTTTCTTAACACTCCCTCAAGCATTCCCTTAATACACCCTATACCACAGTTAAGTAGAAAAGTCAAGCGAAATTTACAACCTGAGACTAATTTTTGGGTAGCGTATATGAGCAGAGGTAGCCGACCCAGGCGGGATACGTCAGGGGGGCAACGGTCTACCCTCCGTCGTTATGTTAAGTTCCCTCCGTCGAGCCTGTGGATATGTGGATAAACTGTGAGTAAATTGTGCATACGCTCATGCCCTCGTCGAGAGTATACGCTTGATTGCCTACTTTGCCCCGTCGAGAAATAGCGTTAGCAGCGTCGAGCTTGACAACGTGATACAATGGTGGAGCCTGAAGGTTAGACGACAAAAACACCAAAACAAGGGGACCGCTATGACAGAGCTGCACGATGCACATTCAACGCATTACGAGGACACATCTTGCCAACATCACCCACAAGAGTATAGCACTAAGTATCTAAGAAGTATAACATTGAACAGAAATACTATCTTATATCCTAGCAGGGTACGAGTTATTACACCTTGCAGTGCTGCCCATGATGCCATTGAAGCGCAAGAGACTGGGTCATGAGCCTATTACACTTTGTTATGTTACATATATGGTTATTTACTCTTGGCTTGTGCCTTTATAGTATGTGCCACGATAAATAGTCTATGAGATATCATTGCCAATTATGGCAAGATAAACACAAGGGGAAAACTATGTCTATCAATCCTACAGCACAACAGAATCGTGTAACCGCATTAGAAAAGACAGCAGAAGACAGAGAGGCGGAGCTGAC